>Ga0194117_10000029_pt1 | contig 186916 bp, 179 predicted proteins | sample TA2MahsurfametaG_FD_160579 | JGI IMG/M metagenome (GOLD analysis project Ga0194117, IMG submission 160579) | Freshwater microbial communities from Lake Tanganyika, Tanzania - TA2015009 Mahale N1 surface | ecosystem: Environmental > Aquatic > Freshwater > Lake | place: Tanzania: Lake... | reverse complement strand
GTGCAGTGGTTCTGCTCAGGCTTGTTGCAAAGAACAAGCCAGTCACTGGAGAAATCTGGGAAGACGAGCGGGGCCCGGCGGCCAAGCCGCCAGCGCCCGAGCCTGGATACCGGCCTCAAGCGTGAACACTGTTTGTCGCTTCGGGGTTGGAGCGGCCGGAAAGGGTATTCTTTGAACACAAGGCAAACCGTTTTGGCAGCCGCTATGGCCGCTGCATTCGGCTGCGCGCATGCGCAGAACATCCAAACCTTAGAGCCGGTGGTGGTGACAGCAAGTGGCTTCGAACAGTCGCTGGCAGATGTGATCCCGTCCATTTCCGTTATAACCCGCGAGGAGATCGATCGATCCGGTGCCCTGAGCCTGGCCGACCTCGTCATGGGCGAACCCGGTGTAGAGGTGGGGCGCAATGGCGGCCTCGGAACCACTACCTCCTTTTTTCTGAGGGGCGCGGAGAGCAAGAATGTACTCGTTTTGGTGGATGGCGTGCGCATGCGCGATGGCGTCACCCAGTCGGCACTCGCCGAGAATATTCCCCTTGGCCTCATCGAGCAGGTCGAGATCATCCGAGGCAATGTGTCGGCGATCTATGGGGACGCAGCTGTCGGTGGCGTGATTAGCATCAAGACACGCAGAGGTGACGGTAAGCCCCAAGTCTATGTTGCCTCTTCAATCGGGGAGCGAAATACACGAGATCTCGTCGCTGGCTACTCTGGTTCCACGGATGGCCTACGGTTCAGTCTCACAGCCCAGCACACGAAGACGGATGGGTTCTCAGCGATTGATACCCAAAGAGTTTCGACTGACCCACCCAGTAATGCGGATCGAGACCCTTATGAGAATAATTCTTTGGGTATCAACTTTTCCAAGACGATCGAAAACCTGGAGGTCGGCGGGGGAGTGATGGCCAGTCGAGCTTCTCTGCGGTTCGACCAGGAATTCGGACCTGTCTCAGACCCTGCCCAGGAGGCCTCAACCGACCTCATCAATGTCTATGTTCAGAAGGTGTTCTCAAAGGACTGGACCACGAGACTTGATCTGAGTCGAAACCGGATCGCGCTTCGATACAACTACGACACGACCAACCCGACCACGGTGCTCAACGATTACCGCTTGAGCAACACGCTCCGGCTAGACGCTCGTCAGTCGCTTCGGTTTGGTCTGGATCGGCGCGAGGAGACACGTTCGCCTGCTGCCGATTCTCTAGCCTCACGCAACTTCACCTCGCCTTACATCGGCTACCTGCTGAGCGCTGGGCGCTGGTCGGGCCAACTGAATGCACGATATGACTCTGCTTCGGTTGGCGAGAGCAAGGGGACCTGGCTCGTTGGTGCTGGGTATCGATTGAGCAATGAGCTGAGGGCAACGGCGAGCGCCTCAACCGCCTTCCGTTTTCCGGACAGCTATGCACTTTCAACCAACGCCTCGCTCCGCCCGGAATCTCACGAGAGCCGGGAGGTCGGCCTGGTTTACGAGACATCCCGCATCTCGCTCAGGACCACGCTCTTTGTGTCTGAGACGATGAACCCCATCACTTTTGATTCATCGTATAAGGCTCAGAACGCAAACCTCATGAAGAACAAAGGGCTCGAACTCTACGGCGCTCTTCTGCTGAGCTCTCAAACCAAGATGAAGTTGGGCTTGGTGGTGCAAGACCCTGAGAGCCCGTTTAACACCTCCTCGACCACGACTACCATTGTTCAGAGTGCGCGTCGAGCAAAGGTACACGGCTCCATCGGAGTCACGCACACCTTGGGCAGCACCGAACTCGCGGCAACTCTGCTGGGCGCCTCCCGGCGGAGGGATCTAGATGGCGACGCAGTCGGCCTCTACAAACTGCCCGGCTATGCAACGCTGAACCTCAGGGGTCAGGTGAGGATCAGCAAGGAACTCTCTTTGAATGCGCGCCTTGATAACGCCCTGGACAAGCGGTACGAGCTTGCCTATGGCTACAACACGGCGCCCAGAACGGTGTTCATTGGCCTACAGTTTCAGCCATCACAATAGAATTTATTAAGTGCCAAATCGCTCTGGCGGTGAAATAACGACAAATGTAATCGCCGCTCAGTGCAGATGCTGCCCGGCCGACTCACTGGTCTCGGGCAACTCCGCGTGCACCATCTCACCCTCTGTGTTGGGGTACATGGGAGCGCCGCAGTCCTCGCAATACTCCATTGGCATGCGCTGGCGAAGAATCTCTATCTGCTGAATACCTGCCTCTCGCAGAACAGCCTCAATCTCCTCAACTACATCGCTCATCTCATCTTCCGCTCCGAGTAGCGGCCAGACCACACCGTGAATTACATCGTCTTGCTCGGCGACCTGAAAGCCAACTCGATACTCCTCGAGCGTGCGGTTATAACAACCGGCGACCACTGCGGAGAGGTGGCTGGGTGAGATGCCGAGGGTGGTGCTTAGGAATGCCACCGATGCGGTGATTGAGAAGGGACGGGCTGCGCGGTCGGCATCGCGACAGGCCACGTAATAGGCCCTTGGCAGCATGGGCTCGAAGCCGCAGGCGGGAAGCAGCTGGCCAAACGCCGCCTGACTGGCCTGCCGCCATGCGGCCATGACCTCATCGCGCGAGACCAGGCCATCTTGCCAACGAAAGAGCGGACTTCCAACCGGCGCAGAGACCACGCCAATGAGATAGCGCTGATCGGCAAGAAACTGCGCAGTCTCGTTGAGTGAGCCTGTATCGACTGGGAGTCGGCCATCCGAGAGCTGCGCCGTTAGTGCCAGCCGAAGTTCAGCAGTCTCTCCAAAAGTCTCTGGAAGCTGATCGGGAGAGAAAAAATAATCGGCAATTGCAAGATCGGTATTCTCGGAGAAGACATTCTCAATCAGCATTTTTCGGAAGGACTGAACCATTGCGGCACCCAGAGCCCGTGTTGGCACCGGCATTCGCGACCAGGCCAATACCGGTGCAGCAATCAGAAGAACATCTCGAACACCGTCGGAGGACTTCACCACCGTGTGCTCCACACGACCCTCGATGGCATCGGCAAGTTCCTCGTAGGCACGTGACTCGCGATCCGCCAATCGATCCAGTGCGGCGTTCAGGGACCCTTCGTCGCCATTGGTGATCAGGCCATCGATCTCGGCATCGAGGCGGTTCTCCCAGAACCGATCCTCGGCCCGACTGCCGGACTGGGCAAGGCCCTCGGCTAAATCGACCAGCCGATCGGCCTCTCGGGATGCCCGACCTCTGCGAGATGATGGTGATGTTTTCATTAAAGCAAGTGTCCTTTAGGCCGCCATGAGCTCTCGCAACACGTACGGCAGGATGCCACCGTGTTGGAAGTAATCTACCTCAATGGGCGTGTCAATGCGGCACAAGACCTCAATGCTCGCCTTGCTTCCGTCCTTGCGCTGAATTTGAACGGTGAGGTCTTGCTGCGGAGAGAGATTCTTTGGAATCTCAATGTCGAATACCTCTGTTCCGTCGAGGCCCAAGGTCTGGGCAGAATCGTTGCCTTTAAACTGCAGAGGCAAGACACCCATTCCCACCAGGTTGGAGCGGTGGATGCGTTCATAGGACCGAGCGATGACAGCTCGCACACCCAACAACTGGGTGCCCTTTGCGGCCCAATCCCGCGACGACCCCGTGCCGTACTCTTCGCCACCAATTACAACAGTGGGGATGCCTTGCTTTTTGTACTCCATGGCAGCGTCGTAGATAAATGCGCGTGTGCCAGCGGGTTGCATGATCGTGAGGCCACCTTCTTCGCGACTTCCATCGGCTTTGGCGGGCAGCATGAGGTTCTTAATGCGGACGTTGGCGAAGGTGCCCCGCATCATCACCTCGTGATTGCCTCGGCGTGAGCCGTAGCTGTTGAAATCGGCCTTTGTTACCTTGTTATCGATCAGATACTTTCCACCGGGCGAGGCCTCCTTGATGGATCCAGCGGGCGAAATGTGATCGGTCGTCACAGAGTCACCGAGAATGGCCAGCGGTCTCGCACCCTTGATACTCGTTGTTGCACTCGGGGTCATGGAGAAGCCGTCGAAGAATGGTGGCTTGGCGATGTAAGTCGAGGTGGGCCAGTCATAGATCTGCCCAGTGGTCCCTTTGATGTTGTTCCAGAGGTGGTGATCTTTGGTGAGATCGCCGTACAAACGCTGGAAGGTCTCGGGGTCGCGTGCATAGCCGATGACAGCGGCCACCTCTTGGCTGGTCGGCCAGATGTCCTTGAGGAAGACATCTCCCTTGCTCCCTTTGCCCAGCGGCTCCTTGCTTAGGTCTTTCTGCACGCTGCCAGCAATTGCGTAGGCCACTACCAGTGGTGGAGAAGCGAGGTAATTGGCGCGCAGGTTCGGATGAATACGGGCCTCAAAGTTGCGATTGCCCGAGAGAACGGCCGCACAGACCAAGTCGTTGTTCACGATGCTCTCATTGAACTCGGGCGATAGATCACCCGCATTGCCAATGCATGTGGTGCAGCCATAGGCAGCCACGTTGAAGCCCAGCTTCTCAAGATAGGGAAGCAGCCCTGCACGAGTGAGGTACTCGGTGACAACCCGGCTTCCGGGAGCCAGCGAGGTCTTCACACGAGGATTGACTGTTAGGCCGGCCTCGACTGCCTTCTTTGCAAGCAAGCCCGCGGCAAGCAAAACGCCTGGATTCGATGTGTTCGTGCAAGAGGTAATGGCTGCAATAAGGACATCGCCGTGACCGAGATCGGCCTTGCCGGCAGGGTAGCGTTTGGTCAGCTCGGCCGCTGGCTTCGCAAAGCCATTGTCTGCAATCGGCTTGGCGAAGAGTTCTGCAAATGTCTTGCTCATGCCAGTCAGTTCGATACGATCTTGAGGACGCTTGGGGCCCGCGAGCGATGAGCGAATGCTGCTTAGATCGAGCTCGAGCTCCTTTGTGTAGTCAATTTGTCCGGCCTTGGGAATGCCAAAGAGTCCTTGGGCCTTAAAGTAGGCTTCGAATGCCTCGACCTCGTCTTTGGTGCGACCGGTGGCCCGCATGAAGTCAACCGTGACCTCATCCACCGGAAAGAAGCCCATGGTGGCGCCGTATTCCGGTGCCATGTTGGCAATGGTTGCGCGATCGGGCAGGGCGAGCGAGGCAGTACCCTCGCCAAAGAACTCAACAAACTTACCAACCACCTTTTCTTTCCGAAGCATCTCGGTAATGGTCAGCACCAGATCTGTGGCCGTAGTGCCCTCGGGGAGGCGGCCTTTGAGGTTCACGCCGACCACATCGGGTGTGAGGAAGTAGAGCGGTTGACCGAGCATGGCGGCCTCGGCCTCAATACCGCCAACGCCCCAGCCTACCACCCCAATGCCATTGATCATTGTGGTGTGGCTGTCGGTTCCCACAAGCGTGTCTGGATAACTCACGCCTTTCTTCTGATGCACACCGCGGGCCAGGTACTCTAGGTTCACCTGGTGAACGATTCCGATTCCTGGGGGCACCACCTTGAAGGTGTCAAAGGCCTGCATTCCCCACTTCATGAATTGATAGCGCTCTTCGTTGCGCTCGAACTCAAGCTTCATATTGAGATCAAGCGCCTTCTCTGAGCCAAAGTGGTCAATCATCACCGAGTGGTCGACCACTAGGTCGACCGGCACAAGGGGTTCGATTCGCTTGGGGTTCTTGCCGAGGTCATTGGCCACATTGCGCATCGCTGCAAGGTCTGCGAGCAGAGGCACGCCAGTGAAGTCCTGCAAAACCACACGGGCGAGAACAAATGGAATCTCATCGACTCTCGCATCGGTTGGCTTCCACTTGGCGAGCTGCTCGACGTGGGCTTGGGTCACTTTCTTTCCGTCACAGTTGCGCAAGACAGACTCAAGCACAATGCGAATCGAAACCGGCAGACGCGATACGGCGCCCACGCCAGCCGATTCGAGGGCCGGAAGGCTGTAGAACTTGGAGGACTTTCCGGAACTGGTCTGATACGACTGCAATGTGTTGTGAAGATTGTGCGACATATCAATAACTCCTAAAAAAAAATTTAATTCAACTTAAAAAAGATTTCTGCCGCCTGGGGAAGAACCCGATCCATGCGCTTTGCAAGACGGAGTCGATCCCAATAAAACCGATAACTTGCACGGTCGTGTAACTTGCCCTCGTACGCAATGGGTCCCCAATTCTTGTGCTGGGCCTTCAAAAGAATTTCAGTGGCCTCGCTCAGCTCGTCGTATTGTGGCGAGAAGGCGTCCAGAATTGGTGCGATCTGAGAAGGGTGAATACTCATCATTCGTAGGAAGCCAAACTCACGCGCTTGGATTGCATCGGCCGCTGTCTGATCGATGTCGTTGTAGTCGAGTGTTGGGTTGTGAGTCGGAATCTTTCCTGCCGCATGACAAGCTGCCGATAACTCAAGCTTGGCCCGCCGAAGCAGGGGATTCGTAAACTGACCCGGACTATGCATGGCGCTGGCGGGAATGGCCCCACGGTGCGCGCTTGTGAGGTCCATCTGCCCAAAGGTTAGAAATGCAACCTGCGGAAATCGTGCAATCGCGGCAACGTCTGACAAGGCCTCGTGGGTTTCAATAAAAAATTGAATGGCTGGTATCGGCTTCCGAGCCAGCGAGTACGTTCGCTGTGTAGCCCGAATGGCCTCCGAGGCCGACTCGGCTCCGCACACCTTCGGAATCACTAGGTAGTCAATTTGACGTTTCGATTGATTGGCGATCAGTCGAAGATCTTCAACAAAGCATTGATGATCGGGCGGATGGACGCGAAACCCCACACGCCCTGCAAAAGAGGATACCGAAGCGAGGTTTGAATTGAGCCCCTCGATTAAGTCGCGTGCATTCGCAAGTTCAGAGCCAACCTCTGCGCCATCTTCTAGGTCGAGTGTGAGATCGAAGAGACCGCGATTGGCCCCTGGCAAACCAACGGCTTTCTCAAGCTTGCGACGATCGCCCGCGTAGTGCTCGCACGGAGACCAGATAGGCGCATTAAATGCACCTGTCTCCTCGAGCACCTCAGCGGGATGAATCGCCGCCACCGCGTCGCTCAGCCGAGCAGATGCTTGACGCCGTCTTGCTCCTCCATCAACTCCTTGAGTGTGAAGTCCATGCGCTCACGCGAGAATGCGTCGATCTCGAGGCCCTGAACAATCTGGTACTGGCCGCTGGCGCAAGTGACGGGATAGCCATAGATGACTTCCTTGGGGATGCCGTAACTGCCATCGGAGGGAATGCCCATGGTGACCCACTGACCGTTGGTGCCCAATACCCAATCGCGCATATGGTCGATGGCCGCGTTGGCCGCGGAGGCCGCCGATGAGAGTCCACGCGCCTCAATGATGGCGGCACCGCGTTTGCCGACGGTCGGAAGGAAGGTATTGCGGTTCCATTCTTCGTCGTTAATGAGGCCCTTGACGCCCTTCCCACCGATCGAGGCAAAGCGATAGTCTGGGTACATAGTGGGGGAGTGATTTCCCCAAACGCAGAGCTTCTCAAGAGACGAGACCGCCATGCCTGTTTTGGAAGCAATTTGCGAAGCCGCCCGGTTGTGGTCGAGACGCAGCATGGCAGTGAAATTCTTCGCGGGCAGGTCAGGTGCGGATTTCATTGCGATGTAGGCATTGGTATTGGCGGGGTTGCCCACCACCAAGACCCGAACCTTGCGCGAGGCAGCTTCGTTGAGCGCCTTGCCTTGGGCAGTGAAGATTTGCGCGTTTGCAGAGAGCAAGTCCTTTCGCTCCATGCCAGGGCCACGGGGACGTGCTCCAACGAGCAAAGCAACATCAATGTCCTTGAAGGCCGACCTCGCTTCACTGTGGGCCGACATTCCAGCGAGTAAAGGGAAAGCACAGTCGTCTAGTTCCATCATCACACCCGAGAGGGCTTTCTGAGCTTTTTCGTCGGATATTTCCAAGAGCTGCAGAATGACCGGCTGATCCGGCCCCAGCATTGCGCCGCTGGCGATGCGAAATAGCAGGCTGTAGCCGATTTGACCAGCTGCGCCAGTAACGGCGACTCGGACGGGGGGCTTGTTTGACATAGACAAATACTCCTCAAAGAGAGACGGCACAGGCTTCGTGCTTAAAAGGTAATTTGAAAGTGATTGAAGTTTAGGGTTGCCCCTAGCCGGTGTCAAAGCATGAGTCATATAATCTCAACACTTCAATTTTTTCGAGGTTTCGCATGCCCGAACTTGCTTCCAAGCGGCGGCCCGAGTTTCGCAACATCCATGTCTCACAGATTGTTCAGTACCGCCTTCCTCTGGCAGGGGTGATGTCCATCCTCCACAGAATCAGTGGAGCGGGAATGTTTCTCACCTTGCCCCTGATTGTTTGGGTGTTCGATATGAGCCTGACGTCTGAGCTCAGTTATGCGCAACTCACCGAGCTCTCGAGTCATTGGCTTGTGAAGATCGTCTACTGTGGTCTGGCCTGGGCCTTCATCCACCATTTCTTCGGTGGGATTCGCCATCTTATTAACGATGTCCATATCGGAATAAGCAAAGAGGCAAGCCCAACCATCGCGAAGGGCTTCATGGCGGCGAGCCTTCTGGTCTCGGCGCTTGCTTGGCTTTCAATTTTCGAGGTCATTTAATGTCATCAGCAACCAACTTTGGGCCCAAACGGCTGGTGGTCGGCGCGCACTACGGCATGCGCGACTGGCTCTCCCAGCGGGTCACGGCCATTGTCTTGTCGGTCTATTCGGTCACCTTGGTCACGGCCGCGTTCATGGCCGACGAGCCAAGTTATTACGGCTGGGCAGGTCTATTTGCGCAGACCTGGATAAAGGTCTTCACCCTTGTGGCCTTTGTTGCCTTCACTTATCACGCCTGGGTCGGTGTACGAGACATCTGGATGGACTACGTAAAGCCCGTCGCCGTTCGGCTCGGTCTGCAGATTTTTACAATTGTTTGGCTCCTTGCTTGCCTGGCCTGGGCCATTGATATTCTCTGGAGGGTCTAGGTGGCGAATACTCTCTCCAATCAAGTTTCATTCGTTCCGCGTCGGCGTTTTGATGCGGTGATCATCGGAGCCGGTGGCTCCGGCATGCGTTGTTCCTTGCAACTCGCAGAGGCGGGTCTCAACGTAGCAGTGTTGTCTAAGGTCTTCCCCACACGCTCGCACACGGTTGCCGCGCAGGGTGGCATTGGTGCTTCGCTCGGAAACATGAGCGAGGACAACTGGTACTGGCACATGTTCGACACCATCAAGGGGTCGGACTATCTCGGGGACCAAGACGCCATCGAGTTCATGTGCAAAGAGGCACCGCATGTGGTCTACGAGCTCGAGCATTTTGGAATGCCGTTCGACCGAAATCCAGACGGCACCATTTACCAGCGACCCTTTGGCGGCCACACCGCCAATCTCGGAGAAAAGCCAGTCCAACGCGCCTGCGCAGCAGCCGATCGAACGGGACACGCGTTGCTTCACACCCTATACCAACGAAATGTTCGTGCTCGAACGCAATTCTTCGTTGAATGGATGGCGCTCGACCTTCTCATGAACGATGAGGGCGAATGCATCGGTGTCATTGCGCTCGAGATGGAAACCGGAGAGCTTCTGGCACTGGAGGCCAAGACCACCGTCTTCGCTACCGGTGGCGCCGGGAGAATATGGGCGGCATCCACCAACGCCTTCATCAATACGGGCGATGGAATGGGGATGGCTGCTCGCGCTGGTATCCCGCTCGAAGACATGGAGTTTTGGCAGTTCCACCCGACCGGCGTTGCTGGTGCGGGCGTACTCATTACAGAGGGGGTTCGAGGTGAGGGCGGAATACTCCTTAACTCCAATGGTGAACGCTTTATGGAGCGTTACGCGCCAACACTCAAGGACCTTGCACCCCGTGATTTCGTCTCAAGGTCCATGGATCAAGAGATCAAGGAGGGCCGAGGCTGTGGCCCGAATAAAGATTACGTGCTTCTCAAGCTCGATCACCTTGGGGCAGACAAGATTCTCAAGAAGTTGCCCTCGATCCGAGAAATCGCGATCAAGTTCGCCAACGTCGATCCAATTAAAGAGCCCATCCCTGTTGTGCCAACTATTCACTATCAAATGGGAGGCATTCCAACCAACGTCTATGGGCAAGTGGTGGTTCCCAAAGGTGGCAATCCGAACACGATTGTTCCGGGTCTGTATGCCATTGGGGAATGCGCCTGTGTGTCGGTTCACGGCGCAAACCGACTGGGAACCAACTCTCTACTGGACCTGGTCGTGTTCGGTCGTGCAGCGGGGAACCACATTGTTGCTCAGAAGCTCCCAGATCAGTCGCACCGGGCCTTCAATGGCAAGTCGGCCGATGCAACCCTTGCGCGCCTGGCGCGATTGGAATCGTCAACAGGCGGGGAGCGCGTGCAGCCCGTTGCCAATTCATTGCGGGCCACCATGCAAAACTATTGCGGTGTTTTCAGAACTTCCGAGTTGCTCTCGCAGGGAGTCGCGAAGGTAATGGAGATCGCAGCGCAGGCTGCCAGGGTGCAGATCGACGACAAGTCCAAGGTCTTTAACACCGCGCGCGTGGAAGCCTTGGAACTCGACAATCTGATTGAAACGGCAAAGGCCACGATTGTCTCGGCCCAGGCCCGCAAGGAGAGCCGAGGCGCCCACGCCCATCGAGATTATGCAGAGCGCAACGACACCGAATGGATGCGCCACACGCTCTGGTACTCCGAAGGCAACCGTCTCGATTACAAGCCCGTGAACTTAAAGCCACTGACCGTCGAGACCTTCCAGCCCAAGAAGCGAACCTACTAACTTCAATTCAGGTAAGACCATGACGACACGAAGCATCCGCTTCTCTATCTACCGCTACGATCCGGACCGGGATGAGAAGCCCTATATGCAGGACCTCACCGTGGAATTGCAGAGCACTGACAAGATGCTCCTTGATGCGCTGATGCGTATTAAGTCTGACGCAGACGATTCTTTATCGTTTCGGCGGTCCTGCCGAGAGGGCGTCTGTGGGTCTGACGCAATGAACATCAATGGCAAAAATGGGCTGGCCTGCATCACGAACCTTCGTGACTTGAGGGAGCCCATTGTGCTGCGCCCCTTGCCTGGGTTGCCCGTGGTCCGAGATCTCATCGTGGACATGACCAATTTCTTTAATCAGTACCACTCGATCAAGCCCTTCCTCATCAATGACACGCCGCCACCTGAAAAGGAGCGACTCCAATCGCCCGAGGCCCGCGAAGAACTCGATGGTCTTTATGAGTGCATCCTTTGTGCGTGTTGCTCAACGAGTTGCCCGTCTTTTTGGTGGAACCCCGACAAGTTTGTTGGTCCCGCTGGCCTCTTGCAGGCCTACCGTTTTATTGCCGACAGCCGAGACCAAGCCACCAGCGAGCGTCTCGATAATTTGGAAGATCCTTATCGACTCTTCCGCTGCCACACCATCATGAATTGCGTCGATGTCTGCCCCAAGGGACTCAACCCCACCAAGGCCATCGGAAAAATCAAAGAGCTCATGGTCCGCCGGGCCGTCTGACCCCTCGGATGACCTTAGAGGCAGATCCCTTCAGCCGCACCGATGAAGGGAATCGTCTTGCCCCCGAGGACCGAGTGCGCCGCCTTCAGTGGCGCACGCGGCGAGGACTCCTCGAGAACGACTTACTACTCACCCGCTTTTTCGAGAAATGGTCTGGGAGACTCACAGAAGAAGACCACGACGGGCTTGCGGTGCTTCTTGAGCTTGGCGATAACGATCTGCTTGAGCTTGTTCTGGGTCGCAAGGAGCTCTCGGGCGAAATGAATGTCATTGCAGCGCAACGTGTTCTAGAGAAGCTACGGTGCGTCTAGATCTATGAATCCCAAGCTCAGATTTTGATCATCAAATGATGACTGACAACGGGTAGAACCAGAATTTATTTTTGAAGGAAATCGTATGACAACAGACCACAAAGCCATCCTATCATTCACCGACGGCACCCCGAGCGTCGAGTTTCCGATGCTCAAAGGAACGACTGGGCCCGATGTCATCGACATTCGAAAACTCTACGCCCAGACAGGAAAGTTCACCTACGACACTGGATTCCTGTCGACCGCGTCCTGCGATTCCACCATTACCTACATCGACGGCGACAAAGGCCAGTTGCTTTATCGTGGTTATCCGATTGAGCAACTGGCAGTTAATTGCAGCTTCTTGGAGGTCTGCTACCTGCTCTATTACGGTGAGCTCCCACCCGAGTCAGAGTTCAAGGAGTTCGAGCAGCTCGTGATTCACCACACCATGGTTCATGAGCAGATGCAGTTTGCAATGCGCGGCTTCCGTCGAGACTCACACCCCATGGCCATTCTCACCAGCCTTGTTGGTTCCATGGCGGCGTTCTACCCAGACAGCCTCGACATTAACTCGCCCGAGCAGCAAGACATTTCATTCGTGCGGCTTATTGCGAAGATGCCCACCATGGTTGCAATGTCCTACAAGTACTCCATTGGCCAGCCCTATATTTACCCCAAGAACAGCCTCGACTACGCATCAAACTTCATGCATATGATGTTTGCCACTCCATGCGAAGAGTACACACCGAACCCCGTCTTGGTGCGCGCAATGGATCGAATCTTTACCCTCCATGCCGACCACGAGCAGAACGCATCCACATCAACCGTTCGGCTCTGCGGGTCATCGGGAACCAGTCCATTTTCGGCAATTGCTGCCGGCGTGGCATGCCTCTGGGGCCCAGCCCACGGTGGTGCGAATCAAGCCTGTCTCGAGATGCTCGAGCAGATTCAGGCCGAGGGAGGATTGGCCAAGGTCGGCGAGTTCATGGAGCGCGTGAAGGACAAGAACTCCGGTGCGCGTCTGATGGGTTTTGGCCACCGCGTCTACAAGAACTTCGACCCACGCGCCAAGCTCATGCAAGAGACCTGTCGCGAAGTCTTGGACGAACTCGGCCTCGGCAACGACCCCATCTTCAAGCTTGCAATGGCCCTCGAGAAGATCGCCCTTGAAGACGACTACTTCGTTCAGCGCAAGCTCTACCCAAATGTGGACTTTTACTCAGGCATCGTCCAGCGGGCCCTGGGCATTCCCACCTCGATGTTCACCTGCATCTTCGCCTTGGCGAGAACCATTGGATGGGTCGCCCAGTGGAAAGAGATGATTACCGATCCGGAATACAAGATTGGCCGTCCTCGCCAGCTTTACACAGGGCACCCAGAAAGGGCTGTTCATGGCAAACGCAGTCGTGCATAATCGCGCCATTCCGAAGGAGGTGTAGCCAAGTTCGGATTGGGGTTTCCCCACATCGTTTCAGGCCGTCGGCCAAGAAAGGTGAGCCAGTATGATGAAGAGCCAACAGCTCAACTCCTACCTCTTTGGTAGCAACGCCCCCTATGTAGAAGAGCTCTATGAGAGCTATCTAGACAACCCCGGGGCCGTTCCCGACAACTGGCGTCACTATTTTGATCAGCTCCAGAATGTGCCTGCCGCCGACGGCGCGCCCGATGCTCGAGACCAGGCGCATGCGCCCGTTATTGCCTCGTTCGCACAACGTGCCAAGCACAACCAGTTTCTCCCTCGGGTTGCTGAGCGCGATCTTTCCGTCGCTCGCAAGCAGTTGCATGTCCAGTCCATTATTGCCGCCTATCGAAACCTGGGCAATCAGTGGGCCGACCTCGATCCTTTAAAGCTCAGAGAGCGGCCGAGCATTCCTGAACTCGAGCCCGCCTTCTACGACTTCACAGAGGCAGATCTCGACACGCCCTTCCGCGCGGACAACCTCTTCTTTGGTCAAGAGCAGATGTCCCTCAGGGAGATTCTCGCCGCCCTTCGAGAGACCTATTGCGGAAAGATTGGTGCCGAGTTCATGTATGTCATGGATCCGGTCGAGAAGCGATGGATCCAGGAGCGTCTAGAGTCCTCTCGAACCAACCCGAATCTAAGTCCCCAGTCCAAGAAGAAATTACTTGGAAACCTCACCGCGGCCGAGGGGCTTGAGCGTTACCTCCATACCAAGTACGTCGGTCAGAAGCGTTTCTCCCTAGAGGGAGGCGAGAGCTTTATTGCGTGTATGGATGAAGTGATCCAGCTTGCAGGCGAGTCCGGTGTGGAAGAGATTGTGATTGGAATGGCCCACCGGGGTCGGCTCAACCTGCTTGTGAATACCTTTGGAAAGATGCCCAAGGACCTCTTTGCTGAGTTTGAGGGCAAACATGCCGACGACCTCCCGGCGGGCGATGTGAAGTACCACCAGGGATTCTCGAGCGACGTCTCCACCCCGGGGGGTCCCGTTCATCTCTCGCTGGCTTTTAATCCTTCTCACCTCGAGATTGTCAATCCCGTTGTCGAGGGCTCGGTGCGAGCGCGACAGGATCGACGCGGAGACGACACCGGCTCGAAGATTCTGCCCATTCTGGTTCATGGCGATGCGGCTTTTGCTGGCCAGGGTGTCGTGATGGAGACGCTCAACCTCGCGCAGACACGCGGCTACAGCACCGGCGGAACCATTCATATTGTTATCAATAACCAGATTGGCTTTACCACCTCCGATCCCCGTGACACGCGGTCGACCCTCTATTGCTCGGATGTGGTGAAGATGATCGAGGCACCGGTGTTCCATGTGAATGGAGACGATCCGGAGGCCGTCATTCTGGTCACCAAGATTGCGATGGACTATCGCAAGCAGTTCCACAAGGATGTCGTTATCGACATTGTCTGCTTCCGAAAGCTCGGCCACAACGAGCAAGACACCCCCGCCATGACGCAGCCCCTCATGTATCGCAGGATTGCCCAGCACCCAGGGACTCGCCAGCTCTATGCGGACAAGCTGCTTGCTCAAGGCGTTCTCGCAGAGGGCGAGGGCGACGAGATGGTGCGGGCCTATCGAGAGGCGATGGACGGGGGCCGTCAGACCCGGGAGCCCGTTCTAACCAACTACCGAAGCCGATTCGCAGTGGATTGGGCCGCCTACCTGGATAAAAAGTGGACAGACGAGGCCGACACCGCCTTGCCTGCTCCGGAACTGGCCCGTTTGGCCGACCGCATCACCACTGTTCCCGAAGGTTTCACCCTTCACCCGCTGGTGGCCAAAGTGGTTCAAGACCGCCGCGCAATGGGCGAGGGGAAAATGAACCTCGACTGGGGCATGGGCGAGCACTTGGCATTTGCGAGCCTTGTAGCGAGCGGCTTTCCAGTTCGTCTCAGCGGTCAAGACTGTGGCCGCGGAACCTTTACCCATCGCCATGCCGTGCTGCATGATCAGAACCGCACGCAGTCCGACACGGGAACCTATATTCCGCTCGAGAACGTGTCGCCGGAGCAGGCCAAGTTCACCGTCATTGATTCGGTGCTCTCCGAAGAGGCTGTTCTTGGCTTCGAGTACGGATACTCAGCCGCCTCTCCCGACACCCTCGTGATCTGGGAGGGGCAGTTCGGTGACTTTGTAAACGGAGCTCAGGTTCTTATCGACCAATTCGTCTCCTCGGGAGAGGTGAAGTGGGGCCGTCAGAGTGGGCTGACCATGTTCCTGCCTCATGGTTACGAAGGGCAGGGCCCAGAGCACTCGTCTGCTCGGCCCGAGCGCTTCTTACAGCTCTGCGCGGATACCAACATGCAGTTGGTGCAGCCCACCACGGCGGCCCAGATATTCCATGTTCTGCGCCGTCAGATGATTCGGCCATTCCGCAAGCCGCTCATCGTCTTCACCCCCAAGTCATTGCTGAGGAACAAAGACGCTGCCTCGCCAATCGAACTCTTCACCAAGGGGCGTTTCCAGACGGTGATTGGTGAGCAGTCTGCCGACATCGATCCGAAGAAGGTCAAGCGAGTGCTGGTCTGCTCGGGCAAGGTCTATTACGACCTCGTCAACCAGCGGGCGGAGCGTTCTCGTGACGACATCGCGATCATGCGGGTCGAGCAAATCTATCCCTTTCCCCACAAGGCCTTCGGTGCGGAAATGCGCAGGTACCCGTCGGCCAACGAGGTCATCTGGGTTCAGGACGAGCCACAGAATCAAGGCTTCTGGTTCCAAATCCAACAGAACTTCAGAGACCACCTGCCCGAGGGAACCAAGCTTGGGTACGCGGGGCGGCCTGCATCCGCTTCTCCCGCCTCTGGCTATTTAGAGAAGCATGTGGCTTCGCAGAAGGCGTTGCTAGAGGCAGCATTCGCGAAGATCAAGAACCCACAAATGGTCTGAGGCAGGCCCCACGTAACGCTCGACATACAAATTTCCCAAAATCTTAGAGAGTCTGATCCATGTCAATGCATGTAGTGAAAGTTCCGCAGCTTTCTGAATCTGTATCCGAAGCAACGCTTTTGCAGTGGAAGAAGAAACCAGGCGAGGCAGTCAAAGTCGATGAGATCTTGATTGAAATCGAGACAGACAAAGTGGTCCTGGAGGTGCCTGCGCCCTCTGCAGGTGTAATCGCCGAGATCGTCAAGGCCGACGGTGCAAGCGTGACCAGTGGTGAGGTCATCGCGAAAATCGACAGCGAGGGCAAGGCCAGTGCATCACCGCCTGCAGCTGCACCTGCTGCGGCATCTGCCCCAGCGCCGGCACCAGCAGCCACCCCAGCCGGGTCCGCAGCCGCGGGTTCGTCGGGGATTGCAATGCCTGCTGCGGCCAAGATGATGGCCGAGACGGGAATAACGCCCAGCGCAGGAAGCGGCCGAGAGGGCCGCATTACCAAAGGCGATGTCATTGCCGCGGCGAGTGCGCCATCGGCCCCCCGCCCATCGACGCCATCGGCTACACCGGCCGCCCCCAGCCTACCCGCTGTTGTACCTAATCTAGGCGCCGAAGCGATGCTTGAGGGACGGCCAGAGCAGCGGGTACCAATGAGTCGACTGCGTGCCAGAGTGGCAGAGCGGCTGGTGCAATCGCAGTCAACCAACGCCATCCTCACGACCTTCAATGAAGTCAATATGGCCCCGGTCATGGCCCTGCGCAAGCAGTACCAAGATCGCTTTGAGAAAGAGCATGGAGTCAAACTGGGATTCATGTCCTTCTTCGTAAAGGCTGCTGTCGCTGCCTTGAAGCGCTACCCCATTCTGAATGCGTCGGTCGACGGCACGGACATCGTCTACCACGGATACTTCGACATTGGTATTGCAGTGGGTTCGCCCCGCGGCCTGGTCGTGCCAATTATTCGAAACGCCGACCAACTGACATTCGCCGAGATCGAAAAGACCATTTCGGACTTTGGCAATCGCGCACGCGATGGAAAAATCACCATCGAAGAACTCACCGGTGGAACCTTCTCAATATCAAACGGCGGCATTTTTGGTTCGATGCTCTCCACGCCAATTATCAATCCTCCCCAGTCGGCCATTCTTGGTATTCACTCCACGAAGGATCGGCCTGTGGTTGAGAATGGTCAGGTCGTGATTCGACCGATCAACTACCTGGCCATGTCGTACGACCACCGAATCATCGATGGCCGCGAGGCTGTGCTCGGTCTGGTCACAATGAAAGAGGCGCTGGAAGATCCAAGCCGTCTGCTCTTAGAGATTTGAGGAAGCGTTGCCATGGCAAAAAGTGTGGATGTTCTTGTCATTGGCGCGGGACCGGCCGGCTACATCGCGGCCATTCGCGCTGCTCAACTTGGATTCACCACGGCCTGCGCCGAGAAATGGGTGAATCCCAAGGGGGACAACGTGTTGGGCGGTACTTGCCTGAACGTGGGTTGCATCCCCTCGAAGGCTTTGCTTGCTTCGAGTGAAGAATTCGACAAGATCAATCACCATGTTGCAGAGCATGGCATCTCCGTCAAGGATGTCTCCGTCGATGTAGGCCGCATGACCAGCCGAAAAGATGAGATTGTCGGCAAGATGACCAAGGGAATCGAGTTTCTTTTTCGCAAGAACAAGATCACCTGGCTAAAGGGACAGGCCACCATCCAGGGCCAGAACAACAATCTCATTCGAGTCCAGGTCGGCGAGGAAGTTGTTGAGGCAAAGAATCTCATCATTGCCACGGGCTCCAAAGCCCGCCATCTGCCTGGGGTTCCGGTCGATAACGAAATCATCTGTGACAACGAGGGCGCGCTGAGTCTTAAGGCAGTGCCGAAGCGCCTTGGAGTCATCGGCGCTGGTGTCATCGGGCTCGAGTTGGGGTCCGTCTGGCGGCGACTCGGCGCCGATGTCTCAATACTGGAGGCCGCCCCCGATTTCCTTGCAGCCTGTGATGAGTCAGTAAGTAAAGATGCTTTCAAACTCTTTACCGGACAGGGGCTCAAGATTCAGATGGGTGTAAAGATTGGAGAGGTGAAGAAATCGGCCAAGGGTGTCGAGGTTCACTACAGCACGGCGAGTGGTTCAAGTGAGACCCTCGCCTGCGATCGATTGATTGTGTCGGTCGGCCGCGTGCCGAACACCGATAACCTGGGCCTGGAGAGCATAGGCCTCGCCACCGATGAGCGCGGCTTTATACCCGTTGACGACCATTGTCGAACCAAGCTGTCGAACGTCTTTGCAATTGGCGATGTGGTGCGCGGCCCGATGCTCGCCCACAAGGGCGAAGACGAGGGCGTCATGGTGGCCGAAATTATTGCCGGGCAAAAGCCACACATTGACTACAACTGCATCCCCTGGGTCATCTATACATCCCCCGAGATCGCATGGGTGGGTGAGACCGAGCAGCAGCTCAAGGCAGAGGGCCGCTCCTACAAGGCCGGTGTCTTTCCTTTTGCGGCCAATGGCCGGGCGCTCGGAATGGGCGAGTCCGAAGGCTTTGTAAAGATCCTTGCCGATGCTGCCTCAGACGAGATTCTTGGAGTTCATATCGTGTCTTCGGGCGCCTCGGACCTCATCGCGGAGGCCGCAGTGGCCATGGAGTTCAAGGCATCCGCCGAGGATATTGCCCGCATCTGTCATCCCCATCCTTCACTCTCGGAAGTGATGAGGGAGGCCGCGCTGGCCACTGACAAGCGTGCATTGAATATGTAATTGGGACAGGAGTCCATTTGAGGGTCTCCGACCACTACCAACAAGAGATCCAGCGTAGAGGCTACAAGCCTCTACCAGCGCACCTGTCTGCTCTTGCAGAGCTCGATCGGTGCAATGATGAGTGGCGGCATTACAAGCAGCGCCGCGGTGGCCCACTCTCAAAAATGCTGATCCATCCGCCCCTGCCGAGAGGCGTCTACATGTGGGGAGGCGTGGGCGTCGGCAAGAGCTTTTTAATGGATTGCTTTTTCGCAGTGGTGCCTCTCGAGCGCAAGCTGCGGATCCATTTCCACGAGTTTATGCGGGCCACCCACCGTGAGATGAACGAGCTCAAGGCCGTTGAGAACCCCCTGCATGAGGTGGCCTTGCGGGTGGCACGCCGCTACCGACTCATTTGTTTCGACGAGTTTCATGTCTCGGACATCGCCGACGCGATGATCCTCGAGCGACTTTTGGCTGCCCTTGTCGAGGCCCGGGTCGGGTTCGTAATGACATCGAATTACCCCCCGAATGGTCTCTACCCCGATGGCCTGCACCGTGATCGCCTCCTTCCAGCCATTGAATTGATTGAGGATCGGCTCGCTCAGGTGGAGTTGGGCGGTGATGATCTCAGGCGACTTCAGGAGGCTTCTATTGAGACTGGCGATCTGAATGAACATCTCGAGCTTTACTCTTCCCCACTCGGTCGCTCTGCTGAACGTCAGCTCGCCAGAGCCTTTAAAGAGTGGGCGGAGGGCGATTCCGTTGAGCGCCCCCTGCTGGAGATCCAGGGACGAAGCATTCCCGCAGTGCGAACCGCTGGACCCGTTGCCTGGTTTACTTTTGAATCTCTCTGCTGCGGACCCCGTGCGCAAACGGATTACCTCGAACTGGCATCGCAGTTCACTTCTTTCATCGTCTCAGACATTCCCATCATGCCCTCTTCAATGGCCTCCGAGGCGCGCCGATTCACCTGGCTGATCGACATCCTCTACGACCACGGCTGTCGTCTCGCAGTCAGTGCCGCGGCGGAGCCGGATCGGCTCTATACCGCTGGTCAGTTTGCACAGGAGTTCTCCCGAACCGCGAGCCGCCTTGTTGATATGCGATCGACCAACTACCTTCAATCGCAGCGCCGAGAGACCATCGAGCGGATTGCCTGATGCCATAATGTCCAGATGAAGCGGTCCTCTATCCCTGTTTCTCTATTGGCCTCGGCTGTTCTTTGCCTCTCTGGCGCGCGGGCGGCTGGAGTCACCGCCTCTGAGCAGTCGGCGATTGATCAAGCCAACAGCAGTATTCAAGCGCTTGAGGTCGATCGGCTGGCCCTTCAACGCAAAGCCCACCTCACCGAGAAGGCCTGCCTCAAGCGGTTTGTTTCTGCTGCATGCCTTGAGGAGGTTCGGCAGTCGTATTTCACCGAGGAGCGAGAGATCGACCTAAAGATTGAAGAGCAGCGCCTGGTCATCCGACGCACCGAGGCCGAGGCTCGCCGCCGCGATCGCGAGCAGCGAGCAGCGGAGATCAAGGCCGGGCGGTCCTAGTGCCCCTCCAAGACATTCGAACCCTCCAGATGCATATCCTTGAGCTCGAGTCCGAGCACCGGGAGCTGGATCACCTGATCGATACGCTCGATTCATCCGTTGCCCGTGACGACCTTGCCATTCGTCGTCTGAAAAAGCGAAAACTCGCGATCAAAGATCAGATTCGGACCCTCACCCAACAGCTGACCCCCAGCGAACCCGCCTAGATGACCGCTGCAGCAGTTGCAGATTCGGAACAGCTTGACAGGCGCGTGGCCGATTTCTTGGGCGGTGTGGATTCCGCATCCAAGGAGATCCCTGGCTTTCAGCCGCGCGGACAGCAACTCGCGCTGGCCCAGGCCATTACCGAGGCCATTCTCGAGCCAGGGCAGCTCATCGCGGAGGCCGGCACAGGCATCGGAAAGACATTCGCTTACTTGGTTCCCGCCATCCTAAGCGGCAAACGCGTGCTGGTTTCCACTGCAACCAAGTCTCTTCAGGACCAACTCTTCAATCGAGACCTCCCACGGCTACTTCGTCTTCTCGGCGTTCCGCTGTCTGTCGCGAGACTCAAGGGCCGAGCGAATTATCTCTGTCCATATCGGCTTGAGAAGCTCGGTGCGGACTCTCGAGGCCTCAATCCATCGGAGTTGCAGTCGCTTAAGGAGGTTTTACGCTTCTCAAAGATCGATCCCGAGGGGGATGTATCGGCCTGCACAACCGTGGCCGAGGGCGCATCGATCTGGCCCATGGTGACCTCCACAACAGAGAATTGCTTGGGCTCGAAGTGTCCGAATTGGGCGGAATGTCCGGTGGTGAAGGCACGCGAGCGCGCTGCCAAGGCCGAACTGCTCGTCGTTAACCACCACCTTCTTTGTGCTGACTTCGCACTTCGGGAGGTGGGCGAGGGCGACTTGCTTCCCGAATGTGAGGTGCTGATCGTCGATGAGGCCCACGCCTTGCCAGACATTGCGACCCAATTCTTTGGTCTGGGCCTCTCCACCCAGATGCTCTCGGTTTTCGCCAGGGAGTTATTGGCTGCCGGTCTGGCGCACGCCCAGGGCAGCGCCGATTGGGCTGGTCTGGCCGGCCATCTCGAGGCGGCCACAATGCAACTTCGTGCTGCAGTCGCGGGATCCGGTCCCGCCAATCCATCGGTGGGTCGAAAGAGGTGGTCGGATCTGAGCCCGACCCAACGAGACGAACTAAGCACTTCAGTCAGCCTGCTCAGCGAGCGGCTCGACGCCATTCGAATCGCCTTTGAAGGCCAGGCCGAGCGCCACCCAGAGTTGGCGCGCCTGGGGGATCGGGCGGCAGACCTCACCAACCGCTTGGCGAAACTCGAGCCCGAATCCATCTCCCTCGATGATGACGACCTGCCCGCGGAGCACCAAGGTCTGCCAGGCGTCTATTGGCTCGAGCACGGCAGAAATGGATGTAGCATGCACTGGGCCCCCATCGAGGTAGGGGCGCTATTGTCGGCGCGGATATGCCAGCGAAGCAATCAGAGCTGGGTCTTTGTTTCGGCGACCCTCTGTGTCGCTGAGGATTTCTCCTACTTTACCGATCGAATTGGCCTTGCCTCGGCGAGAACCGAGCGGTTTCACAGCCCATTTGACTATGAGACACAAGGCCTGCTCTGCGTGCCCGAGCAACTCCCGGATCCGAAGTCACACAACCTCATCGAGCAGATTCTCGCCGAGCCCGACATTCAGTCACTGATTGAATCGGTGCCGGGCGGAATCTTTATCCTCTGCACGAGCCACCGCGCGGTCGAGCAGGCGGCCCGATCAATGGGCCCCATCTGCATCCGCCAGGGCAGGCCGCTTCTAGTACAAGGGACCATCCCCCGAGATGCCTTGCTCGAACAATTCCGAAGAGACGGCAAGTCCGTTCTAATTGGTGCTCAGAGTTTCTGGGAGGGCGTCGATGTGCCTGGAGAAGCGCTCTCAATGGTTCTCATCGACAAGCTGCCCTTTGCCTCTCCCGATGACCCCATTCTGGAGGCTCGCATACAGCGATCAAAGGCAATGGGGCGGGACGCATTTCGTGAGATTCAACTGCCGTCTGCCACACTGTCCCTCAAGCAAGGCGTGGGCAGACTGATTCGCTCGGAGAGCGACCGGGGCTTGGTGCTGGTGGGGGACAAACGGCTGGCCGAGACCGGTTACGGGCGACAGATGCTCAGGAGCCTGCCAAGCTTCAAGCGAACGCGGTCACTTTCCGACGCTGGGCTATTTTTCCCAAAACTTGAGTCTTGACCAAAGACCCGATGTAAAAGCCTGCCTCGGCGTGGTCTCCACAGTGCGGACCTTGGGGTCGTAGGCTTTGCGAAGATAGGCACTCGATGGGTAGTTCTTTTCCAGGACTCGGCGGGCATCGTCGCGAAGCTGATCAAGTCCAAGGGCGTTGTAGCCAAACACCATCTGGGCCAAGGCCTCCTCGACAACCGGCGCGTCTTGATACTGCTTCACCACCGACTGCGCGCGATTGACTCCGGCCAAAAACGCGCCTCGGCGAAGGTAATAGCGCGCGACGTGAACATCATTCTGGGCCAGCATGTTCACGAGAAAGCGTGTTCGCGCTGCTGCATCTTCTGCGTACTTGCTGTTGGGAAAGCGAGTCACCAGTTCCTTGAATGCATCGAAGGCCTCTTTGGCCGCTTTCGGGTCGCGCTCGGCCATGTCCTCACCAGTGATGGACGTAAACAGAGAGGCGCGATCGTTAAAATTAATGAGCCCCTTGAGGTAGAGCACATAGTCCACTGACTCGTGGTTCGGATAGAGGCGCAGAAAGCGATCGACGGCGGCGAGGGCAAGCCCCAGTTCATTGTCTTTCCAGTGGGCGTAGGCGGTATCAATTTGGGCCTGCTGCGCGTAACGTCCGAAGGGATAACGCGACTCCAGTTTCTGGAGCAGCCCGATGGCAGCGGCCCAGTTGCCCGCATCCATTTCCTCTTTGGCTTCCGAGTAGAGGCGGTCTGCAGTCCACCCAGCAGTCTGATCGCGCTCGGCCATGCCGGCGCAGCCAGCAAGGGCCCCGATTAACAGGACCGGCAACAAAAGGGAGACAATCGGCCTCAGAAAACGGCCCAAATCCAAATGCCCAAAAGTGAAAGACGAGTGCTTGCGCAAGAAGACGCCCTCATGGTGAGTCCCGTCGAGTCGGACGAGGAATCATTTGATTATAGCGAGGCCCAGCACTTCTCAGTGTCCTCGGAAAATGATGGCCTGCGCCTTGATCGGTTTTTGAGTCTGATGATCCCGACTCTCTCCAGGGCGAGGCTGCAGGCCTGGATCGAGGCAGGTGCGGTCTGTCTCAACGAAGCGGTCTGCGAGAAGGCCTCACGAACGGTCACAAGCAACGACCGGGTGATGGTTCAGCCCATTGAGCCGCCGGTGTCCGAGGAGTGGGCCCCCGAGCCCATTGCCCTCGACCTGGTCTTTGAAGATGCACACATCCTTGTCATCAATAAACCGGCAGGCCTGGTTGTTCACCCAGCGGCGGGCCACCCCGGAGGCACACTACTCAATGGCCTGCTGCACCACCATCCTGAATCTGCACGTCTTCCTAGAGCGGGCATTGTCCATCGGCTCGACAAAGACACCTCGGGCCTGATGGTCGTGGCGAAGACACTGGCTTCGCAGACCGAGTTGGTTCGCCAGATCTCAGCGCGAGACGTGCGCAGGGTCTACAGAACCTTGGCGTGGGGCACCCCCACCAAGGCCCAAACGATCTCAGAGTGGATCGGTCGAGATCCGCGCGATCGCCAAAAAATGGCGCGACTGACAGAGGGGCAGGGAAAAGCCGCTGTGACTCATATTGAGGCCATCCGATTTGGCACGCTCAGTGACCGAGCGGTTGCCGAATGCGAGTGTCGCCTGGAGACGGGCAGAACCCATCAGATTCGAGTGCACCTTGAGTTTGTTGGCTGCCCAATCGTAGGTGATCCTCTCTACGCCAAGAAGGCCCCCATCAAGGGATCGGCAATTGGGTTCAATCGCCAGGCACTTCACGCGACCGAGTTGGGACTCGTTCACCCTCACTCCGGCGAGGCGCTGCTTTTTCACGCGCCACCGCCGAAGGACCATGTCGACTTGCTCGAGCGGGTTCGTTGGAATGAATAAGGAAGTGGCAGCGGACATGCCTGCGCTCGATTCAGTGGTGGACTTCGTCTCGGGCTGGCCTGAACCAGTGCGTGCGGCCATCTCAAGACGGTTTCCTTTGAACATTCAGGCTGAAGCTTCACCCCATGCCCTGGGGTCCCCCGAGCCGGCCTTTGCCCGGGGGTTCAACCTGGGGGCCCATGTTGGAGACGCACTGGATCGGGTGGCGCAGCATCGATCGCTTTATGAACAGGCCATCGGATCAAGCCCCGTATGGCTCAATCAGGTACACGAGAGGGCCGTTCTGAACCTTGACTCTCTTATCGAGCAGGAGCCCGCTGAGGTCGGCAAAGCGATTAATTCGGACCAAGCCTTCCGGCCGGCAACGGCCGATGCATGTTTCACCACCCGAACCGGAAAGGCCTGCACGATCATGTTTGCGGACTGCTTGGCCGTGCTCGTTGCCCATTCTTCCGGACGAGTCGTGGGCGCCGCACACGCGGGGTGGCGGGGGCTTGCGGGCGGGGTCTTGGGTGCGCTGCTGGAGGAAATGAACAGGAATTGCCCGAGTGGCCCAGTCGGGAATCAATGGCTTGCTTGGCTGGGTCCCTGCATTGGCCCCGATCATTTTGAGGTCGGCCCCGAAGTAGTCGAGGCCATGGTTTCGGCTGGGCTCACGGCCCGAGCCATACCGGGCCGGGGCGATCGGTTCCATCTGAACTTACAAGAGTTGGCAATCGAGGCTCTTCAGCGAGCCGCAACGCGTCTGGGGGGCAGGGTAGAGGTCCTGGGACACGACCCACGTTGCACCTATGCCGACGCAAGGGGATGTTTCTCACACCGAAGAGACGGCCAATCAGGCCGTATGGCCGCTTCCATCTGGCTCTCTGAGGAGGCGAAATGATTTGATTTCCCCTCAGTTGCGACGCACAATTGGGTTAGACCCAGCGGAGGCCGAGCGTCCCATTCGGGAGCGTGGCTCGGGGTGGCTGGGAATGGGTTTAGCAAAAAAAAATAGAGGGCCGTGGTTACTCTGGTAGCGCTGCGGCCCAGCACAGAGGGGAGTCGCCAATTCATGAATCAGCCTCAAATGGTCCCATCGCTTGAGAAGCTTCAGTCTATTCAGCAGGAGTATTTCCAGAAGCTCTCGGCTGTTCTGACTTCATCGGAACAAGCCAGCAAAATGGCCTCGACCGACCGACGCTTTGCTTCACCGTGCTGGGTCAATAGCAACCCTTTCTCCACCATGGCAGCGCTCTATCTGCTCAATGCCGAGACGCTGATGGCCATGACCGACGCGGTGGACATGGATGAGAAATCCCAGCAGAAACTGAAATTCATGGTGCAGCAGTGGGTCGATGCGGCCTCGCCATCAAACTTCTTGGCAACCAACCCCGATGCCCAACAAAAGCTGATTGAGTCCAAAGGCGAGAGCCTTCGCGTTGGGCTGGAGCAACTCGTTTCCGACCTGAGCAAGGGTCGCATCACTCAAACCGATGAATCCGTATTCGAGTTGGGAAGAAACCTCGCCATCACACCTGGCGCAGTGGTCTTCGAGAATGAAATCTTTCAGTTGATTCAGTACACCCCCACCACCCCGAAGGTGGGGAGCCGGCCCCTTCTTATGGTCCCGCCGAGCATCAATAAGTTCTACATCATGGACCTACAACCAGAGAGTTCCCTGGTGAAGTTTGCTTTGGATCAGGGTCATCAGGTGTTCCTAGTGAGCTGGGTCAACCCAGGGGCCGACCTCGAGTACCTCCGCTGGGACGACTACGTAGAGGATGGCATCCTCAAGGCGATCGATGTCACCAACGAGATTGCGGGCAGCGATGACCTCAACATTCTAGGGTTCTGCGTGGGCGGAACGATGACCGTCACGGCCTTGGCAGTTCTTGCGGCCAGAGAGCAACAGAAGGTGAACTCCCTCACGCTGATGACCACCTTGCTGGATTTCTCCAACACGGGTGTGCTCGATATCTTCATCAACGAGCAGCATGTGTCCATGCGTGAATCGCAGATTGGTGAGGGAGGAATTCTTCCTGGGCAGGAATTGGCCACCACGTTCTCTTTCCTGCGTCCCAATGACTTGGTGTGGAACTACGTGGTGAAGAACTACCTCAAGGGTGAGAACCCCCCGCCTTTCGATATTCTTTACTGGAACTCCGACAGCACCAATATGCCCGGTCCATTCTTCACTTGGTACCTTCGCAACACCTACCTCGAGAACAACCTCATCAAGCCCAACAAGGTCAAGATAGCGGGCGAAAAAATCGACATCCGAAAGATCAAGATGCCGGTCTATGCCTTTGGGGCTCGAGAGGACCACATTGTTCCCTGGGAGTCGGCCTGGACTTCCGCATCGGAGCTCGGCCCGAAGACACGCTATGTGCTGGGCGCCAGCGGACACATCGCAGGCAGTATCAATCCCGCCTCTAAAAACAAGCGTTCGCACTGGGTTGCACCAAGCCTTGGCAAGTCCTCGAAAGAGTGGCTCGAGAAATCGACCGAGGTTCCCGGCAGTTGGTGGAACGACTGGGCGGCGTGGCTCAAGCCCATGAAAGGCACGGAAGTGGCTGCACCCAAGAAGCTGGGCAAGGCCAACAAGTACAAGGTGATCGAAGACGCACCCGGTCGCTATGTGCAAGTTCGACACGGAAAATAAAAATATAACCATGCAAGGAGACCTTCAACATGACTCAAAAAGTCGCTTACGTCACAGGAGGAATGGGGGGAATCGGCACCTCCATCTGCCAAGAGCTTCATAAAGCAGGTTTCAAAGTTATTGCGGGGTGTGGCCCAAGCCGCGATCACGCCAAGTGGCTTGCCGAACAAAAGGCCGAGGGATTCACGTTTTACGCCTCAGTGGGAAACGTGGCCGACTGGCAGTCCACCGTTGAGGCCTTCGTTCGCGTGAAAGCCGAGCACGGAAACCCAGACATTCTTGTAAACAATGCGGGCATCACCAAGGACGGTCTCTTCCTGAAGATGACCCGCGATCAATGGGATGCGGTGATGGACACCAATCTCAACAGCCTCTTTAACGTCACCAAACAGGTGGTCGAAGGGATGGTCGCCAAAGGCTGGGGCCGGATCATTAATATCTCGTCAGTGAATGGTCAGAAGGGGCAGTTCGGCCAGACCAACTATTCCACGGCAAAGGCGGGTATTCATGGCTTCACCATGGCCTTGGCTCAGGAACTGGCTGCGAAAGGCGTTACTGTCAACACCATTTCTCCAGGGTATATCGGAACAGACATGGTTCGTGCCATCAAGCCCGAGGTACTCGAGAAAATCGTTGGCACGATTCCGGTCAAGCGGCTTGGCGAGCCAGCAGAGATCGGCTCGATTGTGACTTGGCTGGCCTCAGACTTAAGCGGTTTTGCAACGGGTGCAGACTTCTCGCTCAACGGTGGCCTGCACATGAGTTAATGGATTTTTGTGAGCGGACATGGGAAAACAAGACCAACTTAGACTGATCAAGAAGTATCCGAATCGTCGTCTCTATGACACCAAGACGAGCACCTACATCACGCTCGCAGATGTCAAGCAGTTGGTCTTGTCGCAAGAATCGTTCTCGGTGGTCGACGCCAAGACCAGCGAAGACCTCACGAGAAACATCCTCCTGCAAATTATTCTGGAGGAGGAATCTGCCGGTGTGCCCATCTTCTCAACCCAAGTGCTCGCGAATGTCATTCGCTTCTACGGCAATGCCATGCAAGGAATGATGGGAACGTACTTAGAGAAAAACATTCAGGCGTTCACAGATATCCAAAACAAAATGCAGGAGCAGTCGCAGGCTTTTGTTTCGGGCAAGGGGGCCGCGGGGCAAGAGGCCTGGACCCAATTCATGGCGGGCCAGGCCCCAGTTATGCAGACCCTGATGAGCAACTACATCGACCAGAGCAAGAAGGTCTTCATGCAGATGGAAGACCAAATGCAGAACAATGCCAAGGCCATGATGTCAGGCTTTGGCTTTCCGCCCGCAAATAAAAAAGACCAGTAGGCAGCGAGAATGTCGCAGCCTACCGTTGGTTTCGTATCGCTTGGCTGTCCCAAGGCCTTGGTCGATTCGGAACGCATCCTTACTCAACTGCGCGCAGAGGGATACGAGATCTCCTCCGGCTACGAGGAAGCCGACTTGGTGGTGGTCAACACCTGCGGATTCATCGACGAAGCCGTGCAGGAGAGCCTGGATGCGATTGGCGAGGCCCTCACCGAGAATGGCCGGGTCATTGTCACCGGCTGCCTTGGATCCAAGCCAGGCAAAGGGGGAGCCTCCCTCATCACCGAGACGCATCCCAAGGTGCTTGCGGTAACCGGCCCCCATGCAACAGCAGAGGTGATGCAGGCCATCCATACCCATCTGCCCAAGCCCCACGATCCATTTACCGATCTGGTGCCAGAGCAGGGCATTCGACTCACTCCACCGCACTACGCCTACCTAAAGGTCTCAGAGGGCTGCAACCACCGATGCAGTTTCTGCATCATTCCTGCGATGCGAGGCGACCTGGTATCGCGGCCCATTGGCGAGGTCATGCGTGAGGCCGAGGCACTGGTGAAGTCGGGCGTTCGGGAGTTGCTGGTGATCTCGCAAGACACGAGTGCCTACGGGGTGGATATCAAGTATCGAACCGACTTTGTCAGCGGCCGCCCCACCAAGACCCGCCTCACGGAGCTCGCTGAATGCCTCGGAGAACTCGATGTCTGGGTGCGGCTTCACTATGTCTATCCCTATCCGCACGTGGATGAGGTCATTCCACTCATGGTGCAGGGGAAGATTCTTCCTTATCTAGACATCCCCTTTCAACACGCCGACCCCGAGGTACTGCGCCGAATGAAACGGCCAGCCTCTGCAGAGAAGGTCTTGGATCGCATTCAGGCTTGGCGCAAGCAGTGTCCAGACCTCACCATTCGCAGCACCTTTATTGCCGGGTTTCCAGGAGAGACCGAGGCCCAGTTTCAGACGCTTCTCGACTTCCTGACAGAGGCGCAGATCGATCGGCTCGGCTGCTTCGCCTACAGCCCCGTGGAAGGTGCGGCGGCCAATGCACTCGATGGTGCACTTCCCGATGAAGTCCGGCAGGAAAGGCAAGACCGCCTCATGGCCCATCAAGAGGAGATCTCTGCGTCTCGCCTCGCCCGCTGGAGAGGCCAGCGCATTCAGGCGCTTGTCGATGGTTTCGATATCGACGAGGGTTGCTTGATCGCACGTGGGCCGGGCGATGCCCCCGACATCGACGGAATCATTCGTGTGCACAAGGATCCGAACAGCCGCCATGCCATTGAGGTCGAGGTGGGTGCGTTCATCGAAATCGAAGTCACCGACTCCGACAGCTATGACCTGGAAGCCGTCTTCTTAAGGAATATTTCCCCCGCATCCATGTGAATTCAATAATTAAGTTAAATCAAAGGAGGCCCTATGCGTGAAGTCGTTGTTTTGAGTGCCGTTCGTTCTGCCATTGGCGGTTTCAGTGGAAGTCTCTCGAGCCTTGAGCCCTGTGAACTCGGAGGCATGGTGATGAAGGAGGCCATTGCTCGCTCCAGCGTAGACCCCAACCAGGTGAACTACACCGTGGTTGGAAACTGCATCCCCACCGAGGTTCGCTCGCCGTATGTCTCCCGCGTGGTGTCCATTCAGGCCGGGCTTCCCATGAGCTCTGTTGCGCTCACCATCAATCGCCTCTGTGGCTCCGCACTGCAGGCCGTGGTTTCGAGCAGTCAGAATATTCTGCTCGGGGACAGCGATTACGGCATTGGCGGCGGCGTGGAAGTAATGAGCCGTGGGGGCTACCTCAGTCCCGCCATGCGATCCGGCGCACGGATGGGTGACACCAAGCTAATCGACACGATGGTTGCCACCCTTACAGACCCCTTTGGTGTCGGGCATATGGGCATCACTGCCGAGAACCTGGCGGCCAAGCATGGCCTCACCCGCGACGACCAAGACGCATTCGCCTTGGAATCCCAGAACCGGGCGGCGAAGGCCATCGCAGAAGGGCGCTTCAAGTCACAGATCGTGCCGATTACCATCGCGAGCAAGAAGGGCGACGTGGTCTTCGACACCGATGAGCATCCAAGGGCCACCACGATGGAGGCCCTGGCCAAGATGAAGCCCGCCTTTAAGAAGGACGGCACTGTTACAGCCGGCAATGCGTCGGGCATCAATGACGCAGCGGCCTTTCTGGTGCTGGGTGAGGCGAGTGTGGCCGCCAAAAATGGACAGAAGCCGCTGGCCCGCGTGGTGAGCTATGCAGTGGCCGGGGTGCCCAACGACGTCATGGGCGAGGGGCCCATTCCGGCCACACAGGTGGCCCTAAAGCGCGCCGGACTCAAGATCGATCAGATCGATGTCATCGAGTCCAATGAGGCCTTCGCAGCCCAGGCGCTCACCGTGACCAAGGTGCTTGGGTTTGACCCAAAGAAGGTCAACGTCAATGGAGGCGCCATTGCACTGGGCCATCCGGTTGGAGCCACTGGAGCCGTCATTGCCACCAAATGCATTCACGAGTTGCATCGCTCAGGTGGCAAATATGGCTTGGCCACCATGTGCATTGGCGGCGGCCAGGGCATTGCAGTGATTTTTGAGCGCTTGTAGCCGGAAGTCCGGGTAATACCGGAAGAACCGGGAAGTTCAGTAAGAAAGGAAGGAGCCCCTCGGGGCTCCTTTTTTTTACTGCTAGAGGGAGGGCCAGATGGGTCCCACCGAACCCCGTTAGTCCATCATTCCCGTTAGTTTACATAATAAACATTATGCGACCATTACGACGCGAGTGACGCAGTGGTAAACCGCTCAAAGTTGGCCGTGGTCTTGCGGGCCACCTCGCCCACGCCACAACCCTTCAACTCGGCAATGCGCTGGGCGACATGCACAACCCAGGCGGGCTCGTTGGTTTTGCCCCGGTAAGGCGATGGCGCAAGGAACGGGGAATCGGTCTCGATCATCAAGTTCTCAAGGGGGATTTCACGCGCGACATCATGGACTTGGGTTGCATTCTTGAACGTGACGATGCCCGAGAGCGAAATGAGAAAGTTGAGTTCAATGGCCTGGCGGGCCACATCCACCGACTCCGTAAAGCAGTGCATCACGCCGCCCACCTCATGGGCGCGCTCCTCTTTAAGGATACGAATGGTGTCCTCGGGGGCCTCACGGGTATGGATGATGAGTGGCTTGCCGAGTTCTCGCGCGGCCCGAATGTGGGTGCGGAAGCGGTCTCTTTGCCACTCCAAATCCCCCTTGAGACGGAAGTAATCAAGACCCGTCTCACCAATGGCCACCACCTTGTCATGGGCGCCACGCCGAACCAATTCGCCCACAGTCGCCTCGGTCTCCACATCCTCGTAGTCCGGATGCACCCCCAAAGAGCAGACGAGAAAGTCGTGCTGCTCGGCAAGCCCCCGAACCGCGTCGGACTCCTCGAGTGTGGTGCAGACATTCAAAGCGCGCCGAACACCCGCGGCCTGCATGCGCGTCAGGACCTCGGCCTGACGCTCGCGCAGCCCTTCGTAGTTGAGATGGCAATGGGAGTCGGCAAACTCCAATTCGCTGTTCATTTGGACATTATCGCCCCACGGAAGGCCTCAAAGACGGTCTCCATGAAGAGCCGTGGGTTCAGTGGGTGGGAGGCCCGTCGGGCCAGCTGCGACAACTCAAAGAGTCCCTCTGCCACAGCGACTCGGCGCTGGACCGCGGCGGATGCCGGCCCCGCTTGGCCCGCAAGGCTGGCGCGATCCTGTGGGAAATGCCTGGGCTCTGCACCGGACAAGACTCGCCCCAAGTCGGTGAGCCAGAGGCTTAGTAAGCCAATCACCTCGGCTGCATCTGCTTTACCCGCCCGCTCGGCCCAATCGGCCGGCGATACACGGCCACTGCGCAAGAGTGGCAGGAGCCAGGCGGCAGACTCGCTTCCCGAGACCCGCGTCTCCGAGACGAGGCGATGGTCGGCCTTTAGCTGAATGCGACGGCACCGAGATAAGACAGTGGCTGGCACCGAGGCAAGCCTCTCAGCCACCAGCACGAAGCGCTGCCCGGGATTGGGCTCCTCCAATGACTTCAGCAAGGCATTGGCCGCCGCATGGTTCATTTTCTCGATCGGCCCGAGAAGAACAAAGCGCTCCCCTCCCCGGTGTGAACTGACTTGCGTGAAATCACCCAGTCCCCGAATCTGATCAATTCGGATCTCCTTGCTCGGCGCCTTCTTGCTGCCCTGCGCCTCGGCCGCGGGCTCTGCATCCTCGGCCGAGCCGTCCTCCGCTGCATCGGCATCTGGACGGATCCAACGAAAGTCCGGGTGCTGCCCATCCATTACCCACTTGCAACTCGGGCACCTCCCACAGGCAGACGCGTCTGGCTCGGGTGACTGACACAGGTTGGCCGCCACCAGCTCAAGCCCGAACTCTGCAACCCCCATTCCTGGATCCGCGTGAAGGAGCACCGCCTGGCCCGGATGCGAGCGGACCGACTCGGTCTGTCCCCACCAATTGGAATAAATAATATTATTTGAAATCATATATTTGAGATCATTGCTTGAAGTTTAGATTGAATCTTCTCAATGCTCTGAGTCGCATCGATCCAATGCGACTTTGACCCGCGTCGAGCGGCAGCCTCCACATATCCCTGTCGAACGCGCCCATAAAAGCCAAGGTCCTCTTGCTCAAAACGATCGACTGCCGTCTCACCGGATGCCGAGGCGCGCGCCGCCCGACGCTCAAATGAGACCTCGGGGGGCAAATCAAAATAAAAGACGGCATCGGGCCCCCGACCATCCGTCAGCACCCATGACTCGAGGCTGAGTGCCGCCGCCTCGGGCAGCCCCCTTCCCCGAACCTGATAGGCCCAAGTGGAGTCGGAGAAGCGGTCACAGAGCACCACCTCATTGCGGGCCAGCGCGGGCCAGATGGTTTTCTCTAGGTGGTCTCGGCGGGCTGCGGCGACTGCCAGCATCTCGGTCCAAGGACCCATGGGCGCAAAGAGCACCTGTTGCCGAATGACTTCCGCAAACTCACTGCCGCCCGGCTCTCGGGTCAGCCTAACCGAGCGACCCTTTGTTTCGAATAAACGCTGGAGATAGGCCAGATGGGTGCTCTTTCCCGAGCCGTCCATGCCTTCAAGCACAACAAAGAGCCCTGTCTGATTTCCCATGGGCTATTCACTCCCTTGGGGTGGTGGCGGGGATCCAATCCGGCGCTGAAAGTAATTCACTGCATGGTTGTGGCGCGAGAGCTCGCGGCTGAAATAGGAGCGGCCCTCGCCCATGGCGACAAAGTAGAGGTCCTTGGTCACTGCGGGATTGGCGGCCGCAAGGATGGCCGCCCGGCCCGGGTTGGCGATGGGGTGCGGTGGCAGACCCCGGGCCACATAGGTATTGAAGGGAGACTTGAACTTCAAATCCGCCCTTCGAAGATTTCCATCGAATCCACTGCCAAGCGCATAGATCACCGTGGGGTCTGATTGCAGGGGCATGCCGATCCGCAGGCGGTTGTGGAAGACCGCGGAGACCTTGGGACGGTCCATCTCCACCTGGGTCTCTTTCTCCACCATCGAGGCAAGAGTCAATAGCTCCTCTGCAGAGCTCACTGTTGACCTGGCTGAACGGGTCTGCCAGGCGGCCTCGACCACACGAATCTGGAGCCGAACCGCGCGCGCAAGAAGCATTCGATCCGTGCTGGCGCGGTCAAAGAGATAGGTGTCCGGGAATATCCATCCCTCGACATGAGGGAGAAGAACACCTTGCTCCCGAAGATAGTTGCTCAACTCGCGCGCGGCCAACAGGGGGTCTGAACTCAACTCTCGTCGAACGCCAGGGTGGGCATGGAGGGCGGCAAGCACCTGCTGGAAAGTCCACCCCTCAATAAAGGTGACGGCCTCTTGCAGCGCCAGGCCCCGAGAGATGGTGCGCATGACCCGCCAAAGCGAGTCACCGGGCTTGAGAAGGTAGACGCCGGCCTTAAGTCGGGTGTGCTGCCCGGAGATCCTTGCGGTTAGCGCAAAGGCACGGGGTTCCACGTCCAAACCCGCGTCCCGCAGAAGCAGGCCCACCCCCGCCGCGCTCGTGCCCCTTGGCACGACAATCTCCAGGCCAGCGGGAACAGCCCCGGACCCCACTGGGCTCGCCGGAACCAGCGGTCGCAGCAGCCAGAAAAGCGCAGCAGCGCCAATCAGCAGGACCACGGCCATAAGCCCCGCCACAGGAATGATCAGCCGTCGAATCAAACAAAACTCCAAACAAACAAGGGGATACCACCAGGGCAACCGAGGACCCAACGCTATATTACTGGTCATGGCTTGGACTTCCCGCACCCCCGCGCTCGACTTGCGTGTCCTTGAAATCAGCGGATCAGACGCACTTGGCTTTCTTCAGGGGCAGTTGACCAACGATGTCGCCTCCTTGGCGCCGATCGACAAGGCTGGAGGCGCTGGGAGTCATCACCTTACCGGCTACTGCTCGGCCAAGGGCCGCCTCTTTTTCGTTGGTCGGCTTCTTCGAAGGACCGCAGACTCCTTCTGGCTGCTGTTGCCCAGCGAGCGGGCCGAATTCGCAATCAAGCGCCTGAAGATGTTTGTTCTTCGCTCAAAGGTGACCATTCAAGAGCTGCCGCTGGTCTCCGTGGGGCTTCTGGGTGCTCGCGGGCCTCAGAACGCCGCGCCCCAAGGAGGCGCAGAACCTCTCGACTCTGGGGCCTTGGTCTATCTCGAGAGCAATGAGGAGCAGGCCCGGGGCCTCTTCATCTCCCAGCCCGCAGCGCCGGAGAAGATTTCGGACAAGGGCCTTGCGGATCTTCCGGTGACAAGTCTCGAGACTTGGGCGTTGTCGGAGATTGGTGCTGGCGTTCCCAACGTCTCACAGGGCAGTTCTGAATTGTTCGTGCCGCAGACAATCAACTTGGATCTGGTCGCCGGGGTGAGCTTCACCAAAGGCTGCTACCCCGGACAAGAAGTCGTCGCGCGAACCCACTACCTGGGGCGCCTCAAGCGCAGAATGTTTAGGGTCGAAGTGCGAACGCCCCACCCAGAGCGCCTCTTGGGTGGCGGTTCCTTGCAGGATGTCTGGTCACCCCATCAGCCCGACGAGCCTTGCGGTCGAGTGATTCAGTGGAGCACGACAAGCAATGAGGATCCCGAGAGAGTCGAGATGCTAATTGAGTGCGAGTTGGAGGCATGGAAGGCAGCTGAACTCCGGCTTGGCAGTCTGTCGGGCCCGGAACTGCTGGCGCTGTCGCTGCCTTACTCGGTGCCCTTGGACGTCACCGCCCCGCCCCGTCCCAAACTCAGCTGAGGCCTGACCCGGCGAAAGGTCCCCATGGCCTGACACAAGAGTCGGCCGGAGTCATCCACGACTTCCCCTCGACAGAAGGCCATGGTGCTGGAGTGATGATCGCAGTAGCCCTTTGCGTAGAGAACCCCTCTTCCAGGCCGAATGAAACTTGTCTTCATCTCGATGGTGATCACGCCCTGGCCATCGGGATCCTTTGCTCGGGCTGCAGCGGCCATGGCGGCATCGAGAAGGGTCATCAGCAGACCGCCGTGCGCGAATCCCAATCCATTCAGGTGTCGATCCTCGAGCACCAGCTTGATGCAACTCTGGGTCGCGTCGAGCGACACCATCTCGACGCCCAATTGCGAGACAAAAGGGGTGAATTGATAGTCCGTGGGGGATTGCATGGGCGCCGAGCATAGCAAGATTAAGATGCCTCGATGATTGCGCAGTCCCCCTTCCCTCTGCCACCGCTCTCACGATTCACCCCCACCGGAACGGCCAGGCGCGTCGCCCCCAAACACCTGGGCCTCGAGAGCGCATTTGACGCTGGCTTTGCAGGCCTGACCAACCCGCAGGACCATCCCCTTCATTTCCCCTGCGACCCCGACCCCCTTGAGAATCCTCGGCTTGCGGCCGTCTCCCCAAGTGCCTCGACGCGTCTAGGGCTCAAAGCAGAGGATCTTCTTGACAGCCCATACTGGGCCGACATTCTCGCGGGGAGCGCAGTCTTAGAAGGGGCGGACAGTTACGCAACCGCCTATTCGGGGCATCAGTTTGGGGTGTTTGTGCCGCGCCTTGGCGATGGACGCGCGCTCAACCTTGGCGCACTCCGTGGCTGGGAGCTGCAGCTGAAGGGCGCAGGAATGACGCCCTATGCCCGACATGCGGACGGTCGCGCTGTTATCCGATCCTCGATTCGTGAGTTTCTCTGCTCGGAGCACATGGCGGCCTTGGGTATCCCCACCACACGTGCCTTGTCACTGGTGATCTCCGATACCCCAGTCATGCGAGAGCAAATTGAACGAGCGGCTGTGGTCTGTCGGCTCGCCCCAAGCTTCCTTCGATTCGGCCATTTCGAGTACTTCGCAACCCAGGGGCAGATTCAAACCTTGCAGCAATTGATCGATCACTTTTTGTTGATCGAACCCACACTGCTGCCTTATCGCCGGGCGGATTGGCCAGTCAAGGCTGAGGCCATGGCGCTTCATGTTGCTCGTTCGACTGCCGAGCTCATGGCGGAGTGGTCCGCAGTGGGGTTCATGCATGGCGTGATGAACACAGATAACTTCTCGGCCTTGGGTCTCACCATCGACTACGGACCCTTTGGGTTTATGGAGAAATTCGAATCAGGCCACATCTGCAATCACAGCGACCATGCCGGCCGCTACGCCTTTGATCAGCAACCCACTGTCGGACTCTGGAATGTCCAGCGACTTCTCATTGCCTTGGTCCACGCCATCGATTCCGATGCCGATGGCCTCAAACGACAACTCGGCGACATCAACGAGAAGGTCATCGATGCCTACAAAGCGGCCTTTTCAGAGCGATTCGAATTGCGCTTTTCACAGAAGCTTGGCATTGCCTCGATTCGAGAGAGTAGATCAAATGATGTTCGGCATCTGCTCTCCGAGCTCTTTGAAGTGCTAGAGACACAGGGCTGCGACTTCACCCGCTTTTTTCGCGCCACCGCCTCCATTACTGTGAACAACAACGGCAGTCATCAGCCGTTGGGGGCGCCCCTGCAGAGCCCCGGCTGGCAAAGACTGCTCAAACAGTTTTCAAAGCCTGAAGATTCGCAGGCTTGGCTCGAGTCCTATCAGGCATTGATTGGCGAGGAGATTGCATCAATGGGCTCAGTTGCGGTCTGGCAGGCCCAACAGCGGGAAAGGAACCCGAGTATTGTTCTTCGAAACTGGATCGCCGAGGAGGTTATTCGTGCCCTCGAAGACCAAGGCGATGCCGACCCCCTTCACCTGGCCCTGCGTCTGCTCACGGCGCCTTTCGATGACCATCCGGAGGCAGGTCATTGGCAGGATGGTGCGCCCGAATGGGCCGGAGCCCTTTGTGTGAGTTGCTCAAGCTAAGATGGAGGCGACCCAATGAGCAAGAAGACCGATGCGGACTACCGCAAGGAACTCAGCGATATGCAATACGCGGTGGCCCGTCTCAAGCACACCGAACCGCCCTTCACTGGCATTTACTGGAACCACTGGGAGCCGGGCGTCTATCGCTGCATCTGCTGCCAAACGCCGCTCTTCTCATCCAACAGCAAATTTGATGCAGGATGTGGCTGGCCGAGCTACTCGGCTGCGATTGCCCAGGGCGTGATTCGCGAAGAGCGTGACATCACCCATGGAATGGTGCGAACAGAGATACTCTGCGCCAACTGCGATGCCCACCTGGGCCATGTCTTCGATGATGGTCCCGCCCCCACCGGGCTTCGATACTGCGTAAACTCAGCCTCCGTTGATTTCCAATCCGATAAGACTTAAATGATCAAGCTGCTTGCCGACTGGCTCCCTATTGTTTTGTTTTTCGTGGCTTACAAGCTCAGTGACCTCTATGTGGCGACCGGTGTTGCGATCGTTGCCACCATGGTGCTTATGTTGGTGATGCGACTGAGGGGCATGGCCATCGACAAGATGCAATGGGTCAGCCTCGGCCTCATTGTCGTATTCGGAGGCGCCACCATCCTTCTCCACGACGAGCGTTTCATCAAGCTCAAGCCCACCCTGCTCTACGGGCTCTTCGCCCTTGCCTTACTCATTCCACAACTCTTTTTCAAGACACGTCTTATTGAGAAACTCCTGAAGGACAAGGTCAGTCTCCCTGACTTCGCCTGGTCTCGCCTCAACGCTGCGTGGGGTATCTTCTTTGCCTTCATGGCGGCATTGAATCTCTATGTGGCCGCCACCTTCTCAACCGACCTCTGGGTGGACTTCAAGCTCTTTGGAACGATTGGCTTGCTCATCGCTTTTGTGATTGCCCAGGGCTTTTACATGAGCCGCTTTGCGCAGCCCGAAGACTCCAACCTGGAGAATCGGCAACCGTGAGCCTGAGTGAAGAACTCGAGAGGCGCCTGATGGCTGCGCTGGCCCCCCAGTCTCTTGAAGTCTGGGATGAGTCCAAGGACCATGTTGGTCATAGCGGTGCGCCCAAAGGCGCGGGGCATTTTCATGTGTTGATTGTGAGCGAACTCTTTGCTCAGAAATCCAGACTGGCAAGGCATCGGCTTGTGTATGATGCCGTCACGGATCTCATGCCGCACCGGGTCCACGCCCTTTCCATTCAAGCCCTTACACCCTCGGAGTCACCATGATTCGCTCGACACATCTTTTGGGACTGGTCCTTGCACTCTCTGCGGGTTCGGTCTTGGCGCAGAACATTGCCGTCGTCAATGGCCGCCCTATCCCCAAAGAAAAGGCCGACCTCTTCATGAGCGAGCTCGAGAAACAGGGACAGGGCCGTTCACCCGAATTGGCCACCGTGGTGCGCCAGGAGTTGGTCGACCGCGAGATTCTTATGCAGGAGGCCGAGCGTCGAGGACTTCCGGCCATGCCGGCCACAAAGTTTCAGATCGAATCCGCCCGCCAGCAGATTCTTATTCAAGCACTGGTGCACGATGAACTCTCCAAGCGCCCCCTCACCGAGGACATGGTACGCAAGGAGTATGAGCGACTCACGAGTGCAAATGTTCGTGAGTACAGGGCCCGTCACATTCTCGTAGAGACCGAGCAAGAGGCCAAAGACGTCATTGCCAAGCTCCAGAAAGGCACTGCATTCGAGGCCCTGGCCAGACAATCTAAGGATCCAGGCTCGGCCGCCCAGGGCGGTGACCTCGATTGGGCCACGCCACAGAGCTTCGTGAAGCCCTTCTCAGATGCCATGGTGGCGCTGCAAAAGGGCCAGTTCACCAGTCAACCCGTGCAGTCCCAGTTTGGCTGGCATGTGATTCGTCTCGATGACACCCGAGAGAGCAAACCACCTGCGTTTGAGGATGTGCGAGACCAACTCACAGAAACACTGCAGCGCCGACGCCTCAGTGAATTTCAGCAGTCCCTCAAGGCCAAGGCCAAAATCAAGTAGGGCTGATCTCGACCTCGGTCCCCGGCGACACGAGGTCAAAGAGTTCAGCGATATCCTCGCCGCGCATTCGAATGCACCCGATGGATCCGGGTTGGCCCATCTCGGCCGTGGGCGGGCTGCCATGGAGATAGATATACCGCTTCATGGTGTCCACCGAACCAAAGCGGTTATGGCCTCGCTCTCGGCCACAAAGCCAGAGGATTCGAGTGAGGATCCAATCGCGCTCCCCATAGTGATTCGCAAGCTCGGGAGACCAGACCTCCCCCGTGGGCCGGCGACGAACAAAGACGGAATTCAGCGGTGCACCGTCGCCGATCTTGGCTCGAATCACATGCCTGCCAAGAGGGGTCTTGTAAGACCCCAACTCCTGCCCGACACCATTCTTAGAGCTAGAAATTGAGTAGTCTTTCAACAGGGTGACCTTTGAGCCACTGGCGCTCTCCGGCTCGGCATCTGGGGACTCAAAAAGCCGAAGGCGCTGGTCCTCAATGGAGATCTCAATCCAACGGCGGGCCATTTAGGCTCGGTTCGCCTCGGCGTCGGCCTTCTTAAGGATTGAATAGAGTTGATCCTTCAGATGCAGCTTCTCCTTTTTGAGCTGCTCAATCTGCTCATGGGTGGCCGTGACCACTCTATTTTCCATATTCTGAATTTCCTGATCGAGCCGATTGTGTTGATCAAAAAGCCGGGTGAAATGGTGATCCGAGGTCTTTAGCTTGGTGATCAAGTCGCGATACTCTGGAAACATAGCAAAGGCCCTTTCTTGTCTATTTGATTCGTCAACGAAGCTCTAGTCTACCGCCAGAGGCAGCCCCTAGCGCTCTGTGGCCGACCGGCGCAGGCGGAAGAAGTCCTGGAGGAGCGCTGCAGATTCCTCGGCCATCAGCCCCCCTTCGGCCTGGCAGTGGTGGTTGATGGTTGCAAGGGAAAAGGCATCGGTGACGCTCCCTGCCGCCCCGGTCTTGGGATCTGGCGCCGCGAACACGACTCGCGACAGACGGCTGTGGAATATGGCGCCTGCACACATCAGACAGGGCTCCAGAGTCACATAGAGCGTTCCACCCGGAAGCCGGTAATTGCCCAACTGCCTGGCCGCCGACCGGATTGCCTTCATCTCCGCATGGGCCGTGGGATCGGCATCTGAAATGGGACCGTTGCGGCCCGTGGCAAGCAATTCACCATTCATCACGAGCACAGCACCAACAGGAACCTCACCCTCTGCAGCCGCCAAGCGGGCCTGCTCAAGGGCCAGTGCCATCCAGTGGCCATCCGACTCCAGACCCTCCTCAGGCTGGGCCACTCACTATTCCCACTCAATCGTTGCAGGCGGCTTGCTGCTCACGTCGTACGTCACCCGATTAATGCCCCGCACCTCATTGATGATTCGAGTCGAGACTCGTTTGAGTAAGTCGTAAGGCAACTCGGCCCAATCGGCTGTCATAAAATCGCTGGTGGTCACGGCACGCAAAGCCACGACGTAGTCGTATGTCCGACCATCACCCATCACGCCCACACTTTTCACCGGCAAGAACACGGTGAAGGCTTGGCTGGTGAGTTCATACCAAGTCTTGCCGCTGGCCGAATCGACTGTGCTCTGTAACTCTTCAATGAAAATCGCGTCGGCCCGACGAAGAAGATCGGCATACTCTCTGCGAATCTCCCCAAGAATACGCACCCCAAGACCAGGGCCAGGGAAGGGATGCCGATAGACCATTGCCCGTGGAAGGCCCAACGCCAACCCCAATTCCCTGACTTCATCCTTGAAAAGCTCTCTGAGCGGCTCCAGGAGCCTGAGCCCCAGCTTCTCTGGCAGCCCCCCCACATTGTGGTGACTCTTGATCGTCACCGCCTTCTTGCCCTTTCCACCACCCGACTCAATGACATCCGGGTAGATCGTTCCCTGCGCGAGAAAGCTCGCACCACGATGCCCCCCCGACCCACGCTTAAGGGCCTCGGCCTGTTCAAGAAAGACATCGACGAATAGCCCTCCGATGATCTTTCGCTTCCGCTCAGGCTCGTCGACCCCGCTCAAGGCATTCAGAAACTTTTCGCTTGCATCGACATGAATCACTCGGGCATGGAGCTGCCCTGAGAACATCTCCATGACCGCCTCGGCCTCGTTGAGTCGAAGTAGGCCATGGTCAACAAAGACACAGGTCAGCTGATCGCCAATCGCACGATGAATGAGCGCCGCAGCAACCGACGAATCCACACCCCCAGAGAGACCGAGGATGACCTCTTCATCCCCCACCTGACTGCGTATGGAGGCGATTGCCTCCTCGACGTAGTTCCCCATAATCCAATCGGGTCGTACACCACAGACCTCTAAAACGAATCTCTCGAGAATGGCACGGCCCTGCACCGTGTGTGTCACCTCGGGATGAAACTGCACGCCATAGAAGTGCCTCGACTCATCGGCCATGCCGGCAATGGGGCAACTGGGAGTCGAGGCCATGACCTTGAATCCCGGTGGCAAGTCAGCGACTCGATCGCCATGGCTCATCCAGACCTTCAGCATGCCGTGCCCTTCGGCAGTGGTGAAGTCTGCAATGTCTTTTAGCAGGGCGGTGTGCCCCCGCGCACGAACCTCTGCATAGCCAAACTCTCGGTGATGACCACTCTCTACCCGGCCACCGAGTTGCTCGGCCATTGTCTGCATGCCGTAGCAAATTCCGAGTACGGGAATCCCAAGCGAGAAGACACTCGACGGTGCTCGATCGGTACTCTCCTCATAGACACTGGCATGTGAGCCCGAAAGAATAATTCCCCGGCACTGTCCGTCTGCCATGTATTGGGTGATCCAATCGTCTGTGACATCGCAGGGATGCACCTCGCAGAAGACCTTCGCCTCTCGAACCCTTCTCGCAATGAGTTGGGTGACTTGCGAGCCAAAGTCGAGGATCAGAATCCGATGGTGGGGCTGCATAAAACCTTTGGCGATTCCAAACTACTCGGCGCGGTAGTTTGGCGCCTCTTTGGTGATTTGCACGTCGTGCACGTGAGACTCCCGAATGCCGGCACTGGTGATCTCTACAAATCCAGCTGATTCGTGCATTTCCAGAATACTGCGGCAACCGCAGTAGCCCATGCTCGAACGAACGCCACCTGCGAGCTGATAGAGGATGGCTTTCACGCTGCCCTTGTAGGGAACACGGCCCTCGATGCCCTCGGGTACAAACTTATCTGCACTGGGGCTCTGCTCATCTTGGAAGTATCGGTCGGCCGAGCCCGCCTGCATCGCCCCCACCGAGCCCATTCCGCGATAGGCCTTGTAGGAGCGGCCCTGAAATAGAACCACCTCACCGGGTGCCTCTTCGGTTCCCGCAAATAATCCACCCATCATCACCGTGCTCGCGCCGGCCGCGAGGGCCTTGGCGATGTCGCCAGAGAAGCGAACACCTCCGTCTGCAATCAACGGCACGCCGGTGCCGTGAAGCGCCTTGGCCACATTCGAGATGGCAGAGATCTGCGGCACGCCCACGCCCGCCACAATACGTGTGGTGCATATCGAGCCTGGCCCAATGCCCACCTTCACGGCGTCGGCACCACGATCTACCAATGCTTTGGCTGCATCGGCTGTGGCAATGTTGCCGCCAACCACCTCCACCGATGGAAACTTCCTCTTTGCCCATTCCACCCGATCGAGCACACCTTTGGAGTGGCCATGGGCGGTATCGACCACCAAGACATCAACGCCGGCGGCAACAAGGGCCTCAACGCGCTCCTCGGTTCCGTCGCCTACCCCCACAGCAGCGCCCACGCGAAGCTTGCCCTGCTCGTCGCGGGCCGCATGCGGATGCTCAATGCCCTTAAGAATGTCCTTCACGGTAATGAGTCCGCGAAGCTCGAACTCTGCGTTGACCACCAGCACACGCTCGAGCCTGTGGTGGTGCATGAGTGACTTGGCTTCCTCGAGCGAGGCCCCTTCGGAGACGGTCACAAGACGGTCTCGGGGAGTCATGATGGCTCGAACGGCCTGATCCAGCCGGGTTTCAAAGCGCAAATCGCGGTTGGTCACGATTCCTACCACCACACCGTTCTCCAGAACGGGCAGGCCCGATATCCGGCGCTCCGCAGTCAGGGCCTTGACCTCACGAACGGTCATCTCGGGCGAGATGGTGATGGGATCCTTCACGACCCCCGCCTCAAAACGCTTGACCTTGGCGACTTCCGCGGCCTGGGCTGCGATGGAGAGGTTCTTATGGACGATTCCAATGCCGCCCTCTTCCGCCAAGGCAATGGCCAGACGGGCCTCGGTAACGGTGTCCATCGCGGCAGACACCAGCGGAATATTGAGCGAGATGTTGCGGGTTAGGCGGGTGGCAAGCGAGGTGTCTTTGGGCAGAACCTCTGAAAAAGCTGGGACGAGCAGAACGTCGTCGAAGGTGAGAGCTTTCTCAAGTAAGCGCATAACTGGAAGAGCGTCCTTTGGCGCAAAGCAAGATTATACAGGCCTGCGCGTGTTCTCCCGAAGCAGCCGTTGTCGTTCACGGTCCCACTCCCGATCCTTCTCCGATGCGCGCTTGTCATGCTGCTTCTTGCCTTTGGCCAGTCCCACCTCGAGCTTGATGCGACCCTTGGCATAGTGCAGATTAATTGGCACCAGCGCATAGCCGGCCCTCTCTACCTTGCCAATCAACTTGGAAATCTCCTGCGCCTTCATTAGGAGTTTGCGTGTTCGAACGGGATCCGGAAGAACATGCTTAGACGCCGTGGGAAGCGCCGAAATATGGCAACCAATCAGGAAGAGTTCGGCCTGCCGAATTACCACATAGGCCTCCTTGATCTGAACGCGGCCTGCTCGAATGGCTTTGGCCTCCCAGCCCTCCAAGACCAGTCCAGCCTCATACCGCTCCTCAATGAAGTAGTCATGAAAGGCCTTCTTGTTCTCAACAATAGACATAAAATGGGGCTATGACGGTGGTTGTGAAATCGGTGCTGGTCCCCTATTCCTGCCAGGAGATGTTTGATCTTGTGGCGAACATCGAGGCGTACCCTGCCTTTTTACCATGGTGCGAAGGATCATCCGTGCAGACAGAGCCCGACGGTTCGATTCTGGCCGAGGTTGTCATCGCCTTTAAGGGTGTTCAGCAACGCTTCACCACCCGAAATCAGAACCAGCCCCACAGCCGGATTGATATGCGCTTGCACCAAGGGCCCTTCCAAGCATTGGCGGGGCATTTTGAGTTCCTCCCCATTGGCGAGGAGCGGGCATGCCGCATTCAATTCAATCTTGAGTATCAGTTCTCCAGCAAAGTCCCTGAAAAGCTCATTGGGCCCGTCTTCAACGCGATTGCGCAGAGCTTCGTGGATGCCTTCGTCACACGGGCGGAGTCGCTCTACAGCGTCACACCCCATCAAACTCCCCAGCCTTAGTCATGATTCAGGTTCGGATTCTTTTGGCCAAGGCCAGAGATTTGCAGGAGCTGCTGCTCGAAGTCCCCCCGGGAACCACCGTTCAAGAGCTTGTTGGGCTTTGTCCCAAGGACCATCCCATGGTCAATGCGCTGGCTCAGACGCAGGCATGGGGCCAGTTTGGGAGGGCAATCACGCCCCAGACACCGCTGTTTGAGAGCACCGAGATCGCCGCCCTTGGCCCTCTTAAAGCGGACCCCAAGGCCGCCAGACGGCAGCGGGTCAACGCAATTCGGGAGCAACGGCTAAAAGAAGGCAATGCCGATCGGTGGACAAAAAACCGCTGAGACCCAAAATCGTTATAGATTATGGGGTGAAGTGTTCATTTGTCTTGCCAGTCCGTCTTGACCCATTTCGACTCAACCGACCAAACCTCCAGGGAGCGCCTTATGCAGAAGAGTCTTTGCCTTAATGCCGTTGCCGCATCCGTAGCCATTGCTTTCTCAGCGCCTTTGCTCGCGCAGACCGCCACAGTGAAAATTGGGCATGTTGCGCCCATGACCGGGGGCATTGCCCACCTCGGGAAAGACAATGAGGCCGGTGCCAAGCTTGCCATCGCGGACCTCAACAAGGCCAACATCAAAATTGGTGGCAAGGCCGTGAAGTTCGAGCTTCTCAGCGAGGACGACGGAGCGGACCCCAAGCAGGGCACCGCCGCAGCCCAGAAACTGGTGGATGCCAAGGTCGTCGGCGTGGTGGGCCACCTCAACTCGGGCACCACCATTCCTGCTTCGAAGCTCTATTCAGATGCAGGAATTCCCCAAATTTCCCCCTCGGCCACCAACCCCAAATACACGCTGCAGGGTTATAAAACCGCCTTCCGCGTGGTCGCTCACGATGGCCAGTTGGGCGGAACCCTTGGGCGGTACGCCGTGAATGATCTCAAAGGCAAGGCAATTGCCATCATCGACGATCGAACCGCTTATGGTCAGGGCGTTGCCGATGAGTTCGAAAAAGGCGTGAAGGCCGCCGGGGGCACGGTGGTGGGCCGGGAGTACACCACCGACAAAGCCACCGACTTCGCCGCCATTCTCACCAGCGTCAAGGGCAAGAAACCCGATGTTGTCTTCTACGGTGGAATGGATGCCGTGGCAGGACCCATGCTTCGGCAGATGAAGCAACTCGGCATCAACGCCAAGTTCATGGGTGGCGATGGAATATGCACGACCGAACTGCCCAAGTTGGCTGGCGATGCCCTGGGCAATGGCACCCTGTTCTGCGCAGAGGCCGGTGGTGTGGTTGGAAAGTACGTGGAGAAGGACAAGGCCTTCCGTGCGCGCTTCCAAAAGGAGATGAATGCCGAAGTGAAACTCTATGCGCCATACGTCTACGACGCCACCATGGTGCTGGTGGAGGCCATGAAGAAGGCCGACTCCACCGACCCAAAGAAGTACTTGCCTGAATTGGCCAAGATCAAGTACGACGGCGTCACAGGGCCTATTTCATTCGATAAGAATGGCGACATCAACGGCGGCACCCTCACGCTCTACACCTACAAAGGCGGCAAGCGTGAGTTGATGCGGGTGATTCAGTAGTGGCTTAGCAACATCGGTTTTCGATGGCAGGCCGGCGCCTAGAAAACATGATTAAAAAAAAGGGGGGCTCAAGCAGGCCCCCCTTTTCCATTAACGGAATCAAGAAACGCTAAGCCAAGCTCTTCCAGGTATCAATCACAGTGTCGGGGTTCAGCGACATTGATTTAATTCCCTTCTCAACGAGCCACTTGGCAAGGTCGGGGTAGTCTGAGGGGCCCTGCCCGCAGATCCCCACGTACTTGTTGGCCTTGTTGCAAGCCACGATTGCCATCTCAAGCATCTTCTTGACCGCGGCATCGCGCTCATCGAAAGCCCCCGCAACCAACCCCGAATCGCGGTCGAGGCCAAGGGTGAGTTGCGTGAGGTCGTTCGAGCCAATCGAGAAGCCATCGAAATACTCAAGGAATTCATCGGCCATGATCGCATTGGAGGGCAACTCGCACATCATGATGAGCTTGAGGCCGCCATTGCCACTCGAATCAGCACCACTGCCGCGGGCCAAGCCATGGGCCGCCAGTAACTCGCAGACCGCCTTGGCCTCGCCAAGGGTTCGGACAAAGGGCACCATGATTTCCATATTTCGCAGGCCCATCTCCTCACGGACACGACGAAGCGCCTGGACCTCCATCTCAAAACAGTCGCGGAATTCAGGCGCAATGTAGCGCGAGGCACCACGGAAGCCCAGCATGGGGTTCTCTTCGTCGGGCTCATAACGCGACCCACCAATGAGCTTGCGATACTCATTGGACTTGAAGTCTGACATGCGAACAATGACCGGCTTGGGCCAGAACGCAGCCGCAATGGTCGCCACGCCCTCGGCCAGCTTGTCGACAAAGAAGTCTCTGGGAGAGGCATGCCCTCGAGCGATTCGCTCCACGGCAGACTTCAACTCAGGATCAACCTTTGGATACTCAAGGATGGCCTTGGGATGAACCCCAATGTTGTTATTGATAATGAATTCGAGACGCGCGAGGCCAACGCCATCGTTTGGAATCGACTGGAAATCGAAGGCCAGCTGGGGATTGCCCACGTTCATGGTGATCTTGACCGGGATCTTTGGCAGGTTCCCGAGCTCAAGGGTGGTCACCTCTGTCTCGAGCAGCCCCTCGTAGACATGTCCTTCGTCGCCCTCTGCGCAAGAGACTGTGACTGTGCCGCCATCGGCCACCTTCTCGGTCGCATCACCGCATCCAACCACCGCAGGAATGCCCAGCTCCCTGGCAATAATCGCCGCATGGCAGGTGCGGCCACCGCGATTGGTGACAATGGCCGAGGCCCGTTTCATAACGGGTTCCCAGTTGGGATCCGTCATATCCGTCACCAGAACATCGCCCGGCTGAACCCGCTCCATCTCAGAGGAATCTGAAATTACCCGCACCGGGCCCGATCCAATCTTCTGACCGATGGCGCGACCGGCAGCCAGTACGGTGCCCTGCCCCTTCAAAGTGAAGCGTTGCTGCTTTTCAGTGGCCGACTGCTGAGACTTCACCGTCTCTGGGCGGGCCTGAAGAATGAACAACTTGCCATCGCGCCCGTCAAGGCCCCACTCAATGTCCATTGGGCGGCCATAGTGAGACTCAATGGTGAGCGCGTATTGCGCCAGCTCAATGACCTGCTCATGGCTTAGGGAATAGCGGTTGCGATCTTCAATCGCAACATCCACCGTCTTCACTGCACGCCTGGTGTCCACACGCTCCTGGGCAGTGGCAAAGACCATCTTGATCAGCTTGCTACCAATCTGACGGCGAATCACTGGCATCTTGCCGGCCTTGAGCATGGGCTTGTGCACATAGAACTCATCTGGGTTCACGGCGCCCTGCACCACTGTCTCGCCAAGCCCATAGGAGCTGGTCACAAACACCACCTGATCAAATCCGGACTCTGTATCAATGGTGAACATCACCCCCGCTGCGCCGAGATCGGAGCGCACCATTCGCTGGATGCCCGCTGAGAGGGCGACATTGCTGTGGGCATAACCTTTGTGAACCCGATAGCTAATCGCCCGGTCGTTGTAGAGAGAGGCGAACACATGTCGAATCTTCTCAAGGACGTCATCGATGCCAATTACATTCAAATAGGTTTCCTGCTGCCCGGCGAAGGAGGCGTCGGGGAGGTCCTCGGCCGTCGCCGATGAGCGCACCGCCCAGCTGGCCTCGGTCCCTTCGACCTTGCTCAGGCGCTCGAACTCATCGCGCACCGCCTTTTCTAACTCCTTGGGGAGTGGCGTGTCCACGACCCACTGACGAATCTCTGCGCCACAGGTGGTCAATGCCCGCACATCTTCTGTGTTGAGTGACTCAAGCCGATTTGCGATTCGCTGCTCAAGCCCCCCGCTCTGAAGAAACAGCCGGAATGCATGGGCAGTGGTGGCAAAACCGCCCGGCACCCGCACCCCGGTATTCGAGAGCTGGCTGATCATTTCCCCAAGCGAGGCGTTTTTCCCCCCCACCACCTCGACATCTTGCATCCGCAACTCCTCAAACGGAATGACAAGACGTTCGGCCTGGGCCGCGCCGCCCCCCTTGGCTTGCGTGTTAGACATGAAACTTCTCCTAAGATGTGAATAATTTGTAGTTAGGCGAATTTTACCGGGTTATCCCGGGGCCCTTTTTGGAGAGTCAACGTCCCATGACCAGTGTCCAAGCCGCGGGTCGAACCGTGTTTTTTGTCTCAGACGGAACTGGAATCACCGCCGAAACCCTGGGCACCTCGGTGCTCGCCCAGTTCGACAGCCTGAAATTCCGGCATCGGCGCCTCCCCTTCATCGACTCCCCCGACAAGGCCGACGAGGCCAAGGCGGTCATCGAGGAACAAGGCCGAGTCGATGGCAAGCCCCCGCTGGTCTTCTCCACCCTGGTCAATTCAACAATCGGGGCACGGATCCGCCTGGCCAAAGCCGTTCACCTGGACCTCTTCGCGACCTTTGTCGAGCCGCTCGAGCGCGAACTCGGCGTGAAGTCCAACCACACCATTGGTCGATTTCATAATGCGACAGACTCGGAGGCCTACAAGAACCGTATTGAGGCCATTAATTTCTCGCTGGCCCATGATGACGGGCAGGCCACCAGCAACCTAGATCAGGCCGATGTCATTTTGATTGGGGTCTCTCGCAGCGGTAAGACACCAACCAGCCTCTACCTCTCCATGCAGTACGGCCTGAAGGTCGCCAACTATCCCCTGATTCCCGAGGATTTTGAGCGAGATGCAATGCCATCTGCCATACGGCCCCACATGGAGAAGTTGTTTGGCCTCACCATTGACCCTATTCGACTCTCGGACATCCGCAACGAGCGGCGGCCGGGTTCACGCTACGCCACCCTGGAGAACTGCCGCTACGAAGTGGGGGCCGCCGAGACCATGATGCGACGAGAGGGTGTTCACTGGCTCTCGACCACCACCAAATCGATTGAAGAGATCGCGACAACCATTCTCAATACCCTAGCCCTGGCGCGCTAAGCGCAGGCGACGCCGCTCAAAGAGAATAACGGCGGCGGCAGCGGCCACATTCAAAGACTCCACCGAATCGCTCTGCGGAATGCTCACCAACTCAATACTGGAGGACTTCGTCCAGTCATGGTCCAGCCCCCCGCCCTCTTGGCCAAAAACAAATCCCACCGGTCGATCGCCGGCCAGAATGGATTGAGTGAGGGCAGCGTAGAGAGAGACCCCCCCACCACTCGGCGCAGCGGCAGCAATAAGAACCGGTCGAGAAGGATGCCCTTGAACGGCGCTCAAAAGAGCCGTGGGTTCAACACCCTCAAAGACTTGCATACCGAACTGCGCCCCCATTCCGCCACGCAGTGCCTTGGGTGAAAAAACTTCCGTCGAGCCCATCAAGGCGAGCAGTGTGCCCACAGAGGCAGCTCGCGCAGATCGAATCATCGATCCAAGGTTGCCTGGGTCTTGGAGGCGATCAAGAACCAGAAAGTCCTGGCTGAGTGCGGCGCTCGTATCGAATAGGCCCTGCCTCGCTTCCTTGTGCTTCACCACGAGACCCACGCCTTCGGGACTCTCGAGGCCAGAGCAGTCCGCAAAGACTGAGTCGCTCAGAACACAGAGCCTGTCGGCATCGAGCATTGAGAAACCGAGCCACTCGGGATTGGATGCAAGAAATGAGTCCGACAGAAAGCATGACTCAATGGTCTTGAGTGGCTCAACGGACCGCATCTCGCTCGCGAGGAATGCCTCGACAAGACGACGCCCCTCCACCCAATACTTTCCTGCCTCCCGTCGGGCCCTTGCACTGCTGACCAAACTTCGAACGGCCTGAGCACTGGGGTTCTTTCTCGATTCAATCCGCTGGAGAGGCAACGCAGTCTCCCTCAGATCTGCGAATGAATCAGCGCCGACACGGGCGCGAAACTTCGGCGATGCAATGAACATGGGCCCAAGTCGCGCAGTGCCCGCAGATGGGCGGCCGTTCCATAGCCGGCATTGGATTCAAAGCCATAGCCTGGGAAGTCCTTCGCATAGGCCTGCATCTGTTGGTCTCGATGGACCTTCGCAATGATCGATGCCGCTGAGATTTCCGCAATGAGCGAGTCGCCTCGCACCACTGTCTGGGTTCGCCACGGCCAGTCCTCACCGAGCCATCGCTGTGGATTCAAATGACCGTCGACCAGCAACTCACATGAATCTGTATTCAGGCCGGTTGGCTCAATCGACGGACCCTTTCGTGCGTCATCTGTTCCACACAGAGAGTCCAGGCATGCTCGAACAGCGCGTTGCATTGCCAGAAAAGTGGCCTGAAGAATGTTGAGGCGGTCGATTTCCTCCACGCTGGCCTCGCCGATTCCGAAGGCCAAGGCCGAATCGGCAATGCGTTGATTCAGAGTGATGCGTTGTCTTGCCGACAACTTCTTCGAGTCGCGCAGTTCCAGGTCGACGCTCGGTCCAAGGCAGACCGCTGCCGCAGTAACCGGCCCGGCCAAGGGGCCCCGCCCCACCTCGTCTATGCCGATGCGCACGACTTAAAAGCGTCCTCTAGGTAATCGGATATCAGAGACGGAGTGTCTCGCTGCAGGGCCGAGTGCAAGAGTGAGAAGCGCTCAACCGTCGACTCGTATAAGCCTGCGTGAGTCTGAAGGCCTTGAATTCCTTTGATTAATTCAGCCGCATTGCAGTTCTCTTGAATGTACTCCGGGACCACCTGGGCATCGAGAATAATGTTGGGAAGTCCGATGAAGCGGGACTGAGACTGCGCCTTCATCAGTCGATACGTCAGCCAGGGCACTCGGTAAGCAATCAGGTGAGGACGCCCGAACAGCGCCATCTCCAGAGCAGCAGTGCCACTTGCAACGAGCCCAATATCAGCCGCTTGCATCACCAGATGGGAGACTGGTGGGGCACCCTGAGGCTGTGGGAGAAGACGCACCCCCTTGGCCTGGGCAAGTGGCCAGTTCGGAAGTGACTGAATACGCTCCTCTATGCTCGGGGTCGCCGCTGGAATAACCGACTGAAACTCCCCGGCCAGCGCAATAGCCACCTCGAGAAAATCTTTTCCCAAGGCAGCAATCTCGGATGCCCGGGAACCTGGAAGGATGGCCAGAACTGGACGCCCATCTGTGAGTCCAAGACGATCTCTAGCGGGTTGTTTATCGGGGGCGAAGGGAATGTCGGATGCGAGGGGGTGTCCAACGAACAAGGCCTTCACTCCTGTGTCTTTGTAGAGTGCCGCCTCGAAAGGGAAGATGCACAACATGTGCTCCACCGCCCTCTTAATCTTCTCAATGCGGTTTGCACGCCACGCCCAGATCGCAGGACTGACAAATTGAACCGTCGAGACGCCCCTTGCACGAAGGGCCTCCTCAATACCGAGATTGAAATCGGGTGCATCAATACCGAAGTAAGCCACCGGCGGCGAATGCGTCAGACGATCAAGAAAGCTTCTCCGAATACCCAGTATGCGTGGGAGTTGGCGCAGCGTCTCTACATATCCGCGAACAGAGAGCTCACTGCAATCGAACCAAGTCTCTACCCCGATCTCGCGAAGCCTCGGGCCACCAATGCCCACCGGCGCTGGGCCATTGCGTGAAAAGAAGGTCTCCAACCCACGCGCACCGATTAGGTCTCCCGAAGCCTCTCCGGCGCAGACGGCCCATCGCGACAATGGCTACCTCACAATCCCTCGGCCCGATGCGCGCAGGAAGTCAACCAGCGCAGCAACAGCGGGCTGGTCTGCATCATCGAGTTCACTCAGGCTTGCTTCGATGGCCAGTATGGAATCTGCAAGAGAGAGTCCCGATTTGTACAAATGCCGATAGGTCTGCTTCAGACCACGAATGGTCTGCTCGGAAAACCCGCGACGGCGCAGGCCCTCGGAATTCAAACCATGTGCGGAGGCTGGGTTGCCGTTGGACAACACATACGGCGGAAGATCCTGCAGCAAGGTTGTGCCTGCGCCCGTCATGGCATGAGGTCCCACACGAACAAACTGATGCACGCCAGTGATCCCGCCGAGAATGGCCCAGTCACCCACAGTGACGTGACCAGCCAGTTGCACTGCATTGGCCATGATCGTGTCAGACCCGACACGGCAATCGTGAGCGATGTGAACATAGGCCATGATCCAATTTCGATCACCGATGATCGTGCAGCCGTTGTCCTGAACTGTGCCGGTGTTGATGGTCACGAACTCCCGAAAGACGTTGCCCGACCCAATCTCTAAGCGTGTTGGCTCACCCGCGTATTTCTTGTCTTGAGGAGGGTTGCCAATAACGGCATGTGAAAACACCTTGTTGTCACGACCCATACGCGTGAGGCCAACCACCTGAGCAAATGCGTCGATCCGACAGCCTGGGCCAATAACAGCGCCGGGACCAACAATGGCATAGGCGCCAACCTCGACATCGGCCGCAAGCTCCGCCTTGGTGTCAACAATTGCGGTTGGGTGAATCGCCGGCATCAATCGGCCTTTGGAATGTCGCGCAACGCGCACATCAAGTCTGCCTCGGCTGCCAGTTGATCGTCCACCAATGCCTGCGCCTTGTACTTCCAAAGCCCCCTAGAGTGCCTCTCGATCTGCACCTCAAGACGCAGCACATCGCCGGGAACCACCGGACGCTTGAACCGTGCATTGTCGATACCGACAAAGAAATAAACGGAGTTTTCATCGGCCTGGCTGTTCATGGTCTTAAAAGAGAGGATGCCGGCGGCCTGGGCGAGGGCCTCAATGACCAACACACCCGGCATGACCTTGTAATGCGGGAAGTGGCCATTGAAAAACTCTTCGTTCACGGTGACATTCTTCACAGCAACAATTCGCTCTCCAGGCGTGCACTCGAGAACACGGTCAACGAGAAGAAACGGATACCGATGTGGGAGGATATCTAGGATTTCACGAATGTCCATCATGCAAAACGGCCCCTATCTGACTCAGTCTTTTTGATTATGTGGATTACTGCGCAACTCTGAACGAACTGCCTTGATCTCGGAACGCATCGACGGCAACCGTCGAACAATGGCTGCCGAACGCTCCCAATCCGCTTCCGCCTGCAAGGGAAAGACACCAACATACTTCCCCGCAGCATCGATAGACGAGATCACGAGGCTCATGGGACCAATCACCGTGTGATCGGCAATGCGAAGGTGCCCGAGAATGCCGGCCGCACCGCCAATTTGGCAGTATTTCCCGATCACCGCACTGCCTGCAATACCAACACATCCTGCAATGGCGGTGTGATCACCAATCTCCACGTTGTGGGCCACCTGAATGAGGTTATCGAGCTTGACGCCGTTGCCCACACGCGTGGGTTTCAGAGTCCCGCAATCAATCACCGTGTTGGCACCAATTTCAACATCGTTGCCAATCTCCACACCGCCGGTCTGAGGAATCTTCACCCATTGGTGATCGGGGGTGGGGGCGAAACCGAACCCGTCGGAGCCGATCACCACGCCAGAATGAATCACACAACGGTCTCCAATGGAGGTGCCTTCCTCGATTGTGACGCGGGCGTGGATCTGGCCAGCGACACCCACCTTCACCCCGTTGGCAATAACGGTGTGGGACCCAACATCGCTGTTATCGCCGATCCGAACGCCATCGCCAATGCTCACAAAGGCGCCGATGCGGACGCGTTGGCCAATCTGGGCTGTCTTGTTCACCACTGCGGTGGGGTGGATCTCGGTTGCTGGAACCTTGGCGCGTCGATCCAACTCAATAAGCGCCAAGCTCGCACGCGCGAAGAACAAATAGGGGTTATCGCTCTGAACCACACAAGGGAATTGAGAAGTGTCGCCTTGGAAATCTCTAGGGACAACAACCAGACCAGCCTTGCAACTAGCGAGTTGATCGGCATAGCGATTCGAATTGATAAAGGCGGCGTGTTGAGGCCCTGCTGTATCAAGAGCCGCAAAACCGTTTACACGCTGACTGCCGTCGCCAATCAACACCCCGCCGAACTGGCGCGCCAGTTCGGCCGCACTCAAACCAAGCGAATCACTTGGATCCTGATTGGGCATTGAGCGACTTCAGCACCTTCTCAGTAATGTCGATGCGCGGAGAGGCGAAAACAGCCTCCTGGAAGATGATGTCGTATTTTTCCGCTTCAGCGATCTGGCGAATTGCCTTGTTGGCCCGCTCGACCACCTGAGCAAGTTCCTCGTTGCGCCGCTGGTTTAGATCCTCTCGAAACTCACGCTGACGACGCTGAAGATCCCGTTCCATGTCGGCAATCTCTCGCTGCCGCTTTGCCCGATCGGCCTCCGCCATGACAGTGGCATCGCGCTCGAGTTTCTCTGACATTCCACGAAGCTTATTGGCGAGGTCTTGAACCTCCTTCTCGCGTTTCGCAAACTCCGCCTCTAGTTTCTTCTGAGAGGCTTTCGCCGGATTGGACTCCCGAAGGACGCGCTCCGTGCTGACGAAGCCAACCTTCATGTCCGCCGACGCGGACTGGGCCACCAACGATGATGACGCGAAGAAGGTCACAAAAATCACCAAAAGAGAACGTTTAAACCACTTAAAACGAATCATACAAAGACTCCTTAAAAACCTGTTCCAATCTGAAACTGAACGCGCTGAGTGGCATCACCCGTCTCTTTGCTAATTGCCTGTCCCATACTTAGCTTGAGCGGCCCAACGGGAGATAGCCAACTAATTCCAGCGCCCGCTGAAACTCGGAGTGGCTGGCTACCCAGAGAGTCATCCTCGCCCCAGACGGATCCTGTGTCGAGATAGGTAAAGAGCCGAATGGTTCTGTCTTGCGCCATTCCAGGCAGCGAAAAAAGCAACTCATTATTCAAGACAAACTTGCGGTTGCCCCCGACAGCAACCAAGGTGCCGTTTTGAAGCTCACGCGGCCCGATAGAACTCGGCGCAAAACCACGCACAGAGCCGATTCCGCCCACGTAGAAGTTCTTGGTGATCGGGTAATCTCGACCCGATACACCCACCCCATAACCAATTTCAGTATTTACTGCGTACGTAATCTTACGGTTCAAAGGGTAAAACCATTGGTGCCCATAATTCAGTCGAACGTACTCGAGATCACCCGCCGGAGTGCCGTAGTCTGCTGAAACGTATTGATAACGACCCTTCGAGGGGGCGATTCCGGAGTCTCTGGAATCTCTAGACCAGCCCAGTGTCAGTAGATACGCGTCGGCCTGAGAACCAAAACTATTGGTAAACACCTGCCAGTTAAGGGGCAGCGCGCCCGAGACAGCAGAAACCTTCGACTGTTCGTAACCAACCCCGAGAAAGATTCGATCCTCTTCCGTGTAAGGAATGCCGAATCGAATCCCCGCACCAACAGACTCGATCTTGTAACGACCCAGATTCGAGAGTTCATCGGCGTTGAACGTTCGTTGGTAAACATCTATCGAACGGCTAATGCCATCATCGGTCCAATAGGGATCAAACTGACTCACGGCCAAAACACGATTGACCTTACTAGTATTCACTTCGAGTGAGACATTGGTGCCTGATCCGAGAAAATTCTGCTGGCTTATGGAGCCCGAGAGTACAAGCTTGTCAGAACTCGAGAAACCAAGGCCAAAGGTAAGGCTTCCGAGAGGTCTCTCCTCGACTTTGAAGTTCACATCAACCTGGTCAGATGCACCTGCAATCGGCTCGGTTTCTACTTCAACTTGCTTGAAATAGCCAAGTCGATCCACCCGATTGCGGGACAGCCGAATGCGCTCACTGTCATACCATGAGGCCTCGAACTGGCGCATCTCTCTGCGGATGACTTCGTCACGAGTCTTGGCGTTGCCGCTGATATTAATTCTGCGCACGTAGACTCGACGACCCGGGTCCACCTGAAGCTGAAAGTCCACAACCTTGGTGGCGCGATTGACTCTTGGCACTGGGGACACGTTCGCAAAGGCATAGCCAAGTTCACCCAAGCGGTCGGTAATTGCCTTGGTTACCTCAAGCAATTTCTCATTCGAGAAAACCTCACCCGACTTCAAGGTAATGAGTTGTTTGAGCTTGTCTTCCTGGCCCAATAAGTCGCCAGTGAGCTGCATATTGCCAAGGGTGAAACGGTCGCCCTCGTTGATCACGAGGGTAATGAAAACCTGACGCCGATCCGATGAGAGAGACACCAGGCTTGAATCGAGCTTGAACTCCAAGAAGCCCCGGTTGAGGTAGTAGGCACGAAGCGTCTCGATATCAGCCGAGAGCTTCTGACGGGAGTACTGATCTGCCTTGGTGTACCAAGACATCCAGGTGCGAGTCGAGAGTTGGAACTCATCGAGAAGATCCTTCTCCTTGAAGGCCTTTGCACCAACAATTCGAATTTCAGCGATTCGAGCATCCTCACCCTCGTCGATGGCCATTGAAATGGCCACTCGATTGCGCTCAAGGGGCGTAATGGTGGACTGAATCTGGACGTCGTATTTGCCGCGCCCAAGGTACTGGCGCTTGAGCTCCTGTTCGGCCCGGTCCAGAAGCGCGCGATCAAAAATTCGGGCCTCGGCAAGGCCGGTATCTGCCAGTGCCTTCTTCAAGACCTCTTGATCGAATTCCTTGGCGCCACGAATCTCAATGGCACCAATGGCAGGACGCTCTTCGACGATCACCACCAGAACGTCGCGGTCGAGCTCGACTCGAACATCTTTGAAAAAACCAGTCGCAAACAGGCTGCGAACCGACTCGGTCACAACCTTTTCGCTGACGCGGTCTCCAACCCGAATGGGTAGATAAGAGAAGATGGTGCCGGGCTCGATTCGCTGAAGGCCCTCCACCCGAACGTCGCGAACAACAATTCCCTCGCCCGCAAGTGGCACGGGCCTGGCCTCTGAACCGGGTGCTGGCTCGGTATCGGATGCGGGAGGCGCACTGGGCATTCTGACCTGTGCGGACACGGGGGCCACGCTGCCCGCCAGAAACGCCAGGGCAATTAAACCTATGGGGGCCTGCTGCACAACCGGTTTTATCTTCAAGCTATGGACCAAAGAATCGAGTGAAATCGTTGAATAACGCCAAGCCCGTGAGGCCCAGCACCATGGCCAACCCAATTCTCTGGCCCGCCTGTTGGATGCGATCGGACAAGGGCCGACCACGGACAAACTCCACGCAATAATACAGGAGGTGCCCTCCATCGAGCATCGGTATCGGCAACAGATTGAGCACCCCGATACTCACACTGACCAGTGCCAGGAAGCTCAGAAAGGCAGTCCAACCAATCGATGCCGACTGGCCGGCGGCCTCTGCAATCGCCACCGGTCCGTTGAGTTGGCGCCACGAGAGCTCTCCGGTCACCATTCGATACAGCGCCTGAATCGACAACAGAGAAATCTCGTAAGTTCGGGTGACCGCGCGAGCAACCGACTCCATAGCGGAGGCGTCCTGACGAACGAATCGGGGCTGGACCCCCACGCCCATCCCAATGATGTACTGACCACTTGGTCCAATCACTGGGCTAATGGTCACGCGGCGCTCGGAAGCAGGGCGCTCCTCGCCGGGTGAGCCCGCAATGGTGTCGACCAATAACAATTCAACGGGTGCACCGCCCGATGCCCGAACAAGCGTCACCAAGTCTTGGGGCCGAAGCACCGTCTGGCCAGCAGCGCTAAGAACCACCATGCCCTCGGCCAGACCCGCCTTGGCTGCTGGGCCATCGGGCTGCACGCCCGTGACTCGAACACCAAATGACCGGGGCGAGAGCCCAAGCGTGGCCATGCGCTGATCCGGTGAAGTGATGCCTTCAGGCCCATTGGCAAATACGAGTGGGACTGTCCGCGTGGAGCCGTTTGCGTCAATCACTGTCAGGGAGATCGACTCCGAGGGCGAGGCGATCAGTTGACGAAAGACCTGCCAGCGAACCTCGTTGAAACTCTGCACCGAGCGGCCCGAGACCTCTGCAACCCGGTCACCCTCGCGGAGGCCCGCTTGGCCAGCAACCGACTCAACAGCAGGTGCCGCCAACTCGGTGGCCGGCTCCCAACGACCATTCTGTGCCAGTGCCCAAAAGGCGAAGAACGCGAAAATAAAGTTTGCAAGAGGCCCAGCCGAGACGATCCATGCCCTCTGGGCAAGCGACTTGCTGTGAAATGAATCCTTCTCGCCAAAAAAAGTACCCGACTGGGGCTCCTCGGGTGCGCTTGTGTCCCACATCTTCACGTAGCCCCCGAGCGGCAAAGCGCAGACGGCCCATTCACAGCCACGGCGATCCGCACGTGAGAAAAGAACAGGGCCAAACCCAATCGAGAACCGAACCACCCCAACCCCCACAGAGCGGGCCGCGAGGTAGTGGCCCATCTCGTGAACAAATACCAGCAATGCAATCGCAAAGAGGAAAGAGAGAATGGTCATGATTGTTCGTTCATCGAAATCCAATGACTGGTCATCGTGCGCGCCTCGCGATCGATCTGAACCACATCGTCTAGAGAACCTGGCTCCGGAAATCGCCCCTCAAGGGCATCGAGAACAGCCTCGACGCCATCCTGAATCTGGCCAAAACAAATGCGGCCCTCCAAGAATGCATCAACCGCCTGCTCGTTGGCCGCATTGAAGATATTACTCGCGGCCTGTCCCGATTCAAGGCAGTTCGCTGCAAGACGCAGCGCGGGAAAGCGAACCGGGTCTGGCGGCTCAAATCGGAGGCTGCCCACCGTGGCCCAGTCCAAGTAATTAGAGCCACTCTCAATTCGATCGGGCCAGGCCAGTGCATTGGCAATGGGCGTGCGCATATCAGGTGGCCCAAGCTGCGCAATGGTCGAGGCATCAGAGAACTCGACCATCGAGTGAACAATACTCTCGGGGTGGACCACGATTTGGATTTCCTGCGGGGCCAGTGCAAAAAGCCAATGGGCCTCAATCCACTCCAAGCCCTTGTTGGCCATGGTGGCCGAGTCCACAGTGATCTTCTTGCCCATCGTCCAATTGGGATGCTTGAGTGCCTGGGCCACAGTGGCCGATCGAATCGACTCCAGGGGCCACTCACGGAAAGGCCCCCCCGAGGCAGTGAGCAAGACACGTCGAACGTGTTCGGGCCGGTTAAAGCAGCGGTATTGAGAGCCGAGGGCCTGGAAGATGGCGTTGTGTTCACTGTCGATCGGGAGAATGGTTGCGCCCGAATGAACGGCGGTGTCCACGAGAAGACTCCCCGCGCAGACCATGGCCTCTTTGTTGGCTAGCAGCACCCGCTTGCCGGCGCGTGCGGCGGCGAGTACCGAAGGCAGACCAGCAACACCCACAATTCCCGCAACCACAGTGTCTACATCGCTGAGCTGGGCGAGTTCCTCGAGGCCAGCCGAACCCGAGACAATGAAAATCTCTTTGTGCAGACGGGTGCCGAGATACTTTCGGAATGCCTCGGCCGCACCCGAGTCCGCCAGACAAACCACCTTCGGATGGAATTCCTCGACGAGCTTGAGCAGTCCCTCGGCGTCCCGGTTCGCAGAGAGGGCAATGACGCGAAAACGCTCGGGGTGGCGACGCACAATGTCGAGGGTGCTCGAGCCGATAGAGCCCGTGGCTCCGAGGATTGCAAGTCTTTGCGGGCGATCGGCGGGCTTTTTCAAACTCAACCCCTGCCCATTGAGACGGCAAAGAAAACCACTGAAAATGGAAGCACCGCCAAGAGCGCATCCACCCGATCAAAGACGCCTCCATGCCCCGGTAGGATCCAGCCCGAGTCTTTCACGTTGGCCTGCCGCTTCAGGAGCGATTGATGCAGGTCGGCGACCACAGAGACACCGGTAATGACAAAGGTGGACACCAAGAGATAGACCAGGCCGGCCTGGTAAAGTAGAAAGGCCGCCCAACTGGCGTCCCAGTAAATACCTGAGACCCAGACGTAAATAAGATTGCCAAGCACCGCACCGCCCACCCCCGCCCAGGTCTTGCCGGGACTGACACGAGGCGCGAGCTTCGCACCGCCAATCAGTCGACCGCTGAAGTAGGCGGCGGTGTCAGCGATCCAGACCAATAGGAGCACGGAGAGCAGAAAGGCCAATCCCTCCAGCCGAGCAAGCCAGATCGCAAGAAAACAAGCCACGCAGAACAACAACGCGTAGAAGAGCCCCCACCACCCGCGCGGAGAGCCAACCCGCCACATGGAAACACCCATCAAAAGCAACCAGACCAGGCAAGCCGGAAGGAGCAGCCAGGCGGCGAAGTCCCAGGGGTTTAGAAATGGGTCGAGCAGGATGGGCGAGAGTAGCGCCAGCAAAAAAAGGGGTGCTGCCCAGCGGGGGCCAGCCGGAAGATTGAGCAAATCGGCCCACTCCTTGAGGGTCCAAGCAAGTGCAACCAATATCGCCAACATGAACCAAGTGGTGCTCAGCCAGAGGCCTGCTGGAAGCCAAAAGGCAAGCAGGATTGCGGCGGTTAAGACCCGGAGTCGCATGCTGGCTCAGAGGCCAGTTGCGCCGAGGTACGACCGAATCGGCGCTCCCGACGGGCATACGACTCGATGGCAAGGTCGAGGGCCTGCGCATCGAAATCGGGCCAAAGCGTATCGGTGAAGTAGAACTCTGTGTAGGCCAACTGCCACAACATGAAATTGCTCACGCGCTCTTCGCCGCCTGTGCGAATGAAGAGATCGGGCTCGGGGAGGTCTGCCAAGCAGAGTTCCCGCGCAAGGGCCTCCTCGGGGATGGGTCTTGATGCCAGTGCGAGCTCGGGTTGGACATCGAGCATGCGGCGAACGGCCTGAAGAATGTCCCACCTCCCACCATAGTTCACTGCCACGGTGAGCGTGAATCGATTGTTTCCGGCGGTCTGGCGCTGCGACTCCGCTATGGCCGCCTGAAGTTTCTGTGAGAAGGCCGATAGATCGCCAACCACTCGTAACTGCACGCCATTGGCATTGAGGGCCTTGACCTCACGCTGGAGCACCATAAGGAAGAGCCCCATGAGGTAACTCACCTCTTCTTCAGGACGGCGCCAATTCTCGGAACTGAATGCAAAGACTGTGAGCGCGGAGACGCCCCGCTTCATGCAGGCCTCGACCGCGACTCTGAGCGCAGCCACGCCGCGCTCGTGCCCCGCCATGCGGGGGAGGTGGCGCTGCGTGGCCCATCGGCCATTGCCATCCATAATCACCGCGATATGCCGCGGAACCGAAGAGACTTCGGGTACAACCAATGTGGAGCTCTCGGGACGACTGGCCATGTTTATACAGTCATGATCTCTGACTCTTTTTGAGTCAGGGCCTTGTCAATATCGGCAACGAATCGATCGGTGAGCTTTTGAACGTCCTCTTGGGCCCGCCGCTCGTCATCCTCGGAGATGAGTTTGTCTTTCACCAGCTTCTTGAGCTGTTCATTGGCATCACGCCGAATATTGCGAACAGCAATCTTGCCCTCCTCACCGTCGGTCTTGATGACCTTGACCAATTCCTTGCGCCGTTCTTCCGTGAGAGCAGGCATGGGCACTCGAATGGTATCGCCCGAGGCCGCGGGGTTGAGGCCGAGATCGGAGTCCCGAATGGCCTTCTCGACCGTGGCTACCATCTTCTTCTCCCATGGGCTGACGCCGATGGTTCTCGCATCCAGTAGCGTGAGTGTCGCCACCTGCGAGAGTGGAGTGGGATTGCCGTAGTAATCAACGGTTAAGTTCTCGAGGAGTCCGGTGTGGGCGCGCCCCGTACGAATCTTCGAGAGGCTCGCCTTTAAGGAATCAAAGCTGCGGTTCATCTTCTGCTCAGCGGACTGACGCACTTCTTGAACGCTCATCTCAAACGATCTCCTATTGGGCTAGACATGCACCAGCGTTCCCTCTGAGGCCCCCATCAGGGCGGCCATGAGCGCGCCCGGCTTAAAGACACTGAGAACGCGGATTGGCAGTTTCTGATCACGACAGAGAGCGAATGCGGTTGCATCCATGACCTTGAGGTCTTTGGCCATGACCTCATCAAAGCTAATGGCCTCGTATCGAGTGGCCGAAGGGTCTCGAACTGGGTCGGCAGAATAGATGCCGTCGACCTTCGTTGCCTTTAGAACAATCTGCGCGCCGATCTCTGCGCCGCGAAGGGCGGCCGCAGTGTCGGTGGTGAAGAAGGGATTGCCGGTGCCTGCTGCGAAAATAACCACCTTGCCCTCTTCGAGGTAGCGAATGGCCTTGGGGCGAATATAGGGCTCGACCACCTGATCGATTCGCAGGGCCGATTGGACCCGAGCCTCGAGACCAGACTGCCGCATGGCGTCTTGAAGCGCCAGGGCGTTCATGACCGTGGCAATCATCCCCATGTAATCGGCCGTGGCACGGTCCATTCCTTCTGCGCCCAGTGCCACCCCACGAAAGATATTTCCGCCACCAATCACGACAGCCAGCTCGGCGCCACGGGCCACCACTGTCGCGATCTCTGCAACGATGCCATCGATGGTGGCCTTGTTGATGCCATAGGGATCCGATCCCATCAGGGCCTCCCCAGATAGCTTCAGGAGAACCCTGCGGTAGACCAGTGGCGGAACTTGCGCTGTCACTCTATTGATCGCCCCTTCAGTCGCATGCCGAAGACCGCTTAGGCCGCCCGGGCAGCGGCCTGCTGGGCAGCTACCTCAGCAGCAAAGTCGGTGACCTTCTTCTCAATGCCCTCTCCGACAATGAAAAGCACGAAACCGGCGATGCTGGCGTTGCGGGCCTTCAAGAGCTGCTCAATGGTCTGCTTGCCATCTTCGGCCTTCACGAAGACCTGACCCAGTAGTGTGACCTCTTTGAGAAACTTGGCCACGGCACCCTCGACCATCTTGGCCACAATCTCGGCGGGCTTGCCCGACTCGGCCGCCTTCTCAGTAGCAACTCGGCGCTCGGCCTCAATCAGCGCCGAATCCACGCCCGATGAATCAAGTGACTTGGGCTTCGACGCTGCGATGTGCATGGCCAGGTCTCGACCAAGTGCCTCATCACCGCCCACCAAATCGAGCAGGACCCCGATCTTGGAGCCCCCGTGGATGTAAGAGTAGAGCTTGCCCTTGGCCTGCACACGAACAAAGCGACGAAGGGTTAGGTTCTCGCCGATCTTTCCAACCAGTGCGGCACGAACCGATTCAACCGTTCCCCCTGCCAGAGGAAGTGAGGCCAACGCAGAGGGATCTGCAACATCGGTGGTGCGAACCAGCCCGGCAACATCCTTCGCGAATGCCAAGAAGTCATCGTTCTTGGCCACGAAATCGGTCTCGCAGTTGACCTCCAGAATGGCGCCAGTCTGGCCCTCAATCGATATACCAACGACCCCCTCTGCAGTGACACGCGTGGCGGCCTTGCTTGCCTTGGAGCCGAGACGAACCCGAAGGATCTCCTCTGCCTTGTCCATGTCGCCATCGGCCTCACTGAGGGCCTTTTTGCACTCCATCATTGGGGCGTCTGTTTTCTCTCTTAACTCTTTGACCATCGAAGCGCTGATTTCAGCCATCGTTTCCTCCAAAATTCGTTCATTAAAAAAAAGGGGCTCGTGAGCCCCTGGGACCGGCGAGAACCTTAGGCCGGCTGGCCTTCGCTCACCTCCACAAATTCCTCTGCCTCCTGCACTGCGACCACTACCTCAGAGACCGCCTGGGACTTGCCCTCGATAATCGCGTCGGCGATTGCACGTGCATAAAGTCGAACGGCACGGCTCGCGTCGTCATTGCCAGGAATCACGTAATCCACGCCCTCGGGGGAGTGGTTGGTATCGACGATGGCCACCACCGGCACGCCAAGCTTGTTGGCCTCTTGGAGCGCAATCTTGTGATAACCGACGTCCACGATGAACAACGCATCGGGGAGGCCGCTCATGTCTTTGATGCCGCCGAGGGTCTTGTTGAGTTTGTCCAGCTCGCGCTCGAACGAGAGTGCTTCCTTCTTCGACATCCGCTCCAACCCACCGTCGGCCGAGAGGGCCTCCATGTCCTTGAGGCGCTTGATCGAAGTCTTAACCGTCTTGAAATTTGTGAGCATGCCACCCAGCCAACGCTGGTCAACATAGGGCATTCCAGCGCGCGTGGCCTCCTCTTGAATGATTTCCCTGGAGGCACGCTTGGTGCCCACAAACATCACCGTGCCCCGACGAGAGGACAACTGGCGAATGAACTTGAGTGCATCGGCCATGTTGGCCACGGTGGCTTCCAAGTTAATGATGTGAATCTTGTTGCGATGGCCGAAAATAAACGGGGCCATGCGAGGATTCCAAAAGCGGGTCTGGTGACCGAAGTGCACACCAGCCTCGAGCATTTCACGCATTGATACGGACATAATCTTTTTCTCCTGCAAGGGTTCAAAATGACGGGAGGCGCCGTTCCTAGAGAGAAACACCCTTGCGCGCCTCCGATTGGCGATCGACAATAAGAGAGCACCATGCCCTCATTCGCCGTCGCCTCTTTTGGATTGACGAAAAACCTAGTAATGTTAACAAGTTATGGCCGTTTCAATCAAATCAGCTCACGACATCGAAGGCATGCGCCTTGCAGGCCGGCTTGCGTCAGAAGTTCTTGATTTTATTGCGCCTTATGTCAAGCCCGGGGTCACCACCGAGGAAATCGACCGGCTCTGCCACGATTACATGGTCAACGTTCAACAGACCATCCCTGCCCCCCTCAACTACTGCCCACCGGGCTACACCCCGTATCCCAAGTCGGTCTGCACCTCGGTGAACCACCAGGTCTGCCACGGCGTCCCCGGCCCCAAGGTATTGAAATCCGGCGACATCCTCAATGTCGACGTCACAGTCATCAAAGACGGCTACCACGGGGACACCAGCCGAATGTTCTATGTTGGCCCCGCCTCGGTCGGTGCGCAACGCCTCTGCGAGATCACCCATGCCTGCATGTGGAAGGGAATTGAGCAGGTGGCGCCCGGCCGCACCCTCGGTGACATCGGCCACGCAATCCAGCGCCATGCCGAGGCCAACGGCTGTTCGGTTGTAAGAGAGTTCTGCGGCCATGGAATTGGCAAAGTCTTCCATGAAGATCCCCAGGTGCTCCACTACGGGCGGCCGGGAACCGGCATGCGACTCTCGCCCGGCATGACATTCACCATCGAGCCCATGATCAACGCGGGGCGCCCCGAGGTTCGGGAGTTGGCAGATGGCTGGACCATCGTCACCAAAGACCACAGTCTCTCGGCACAGTGGGAGCACACGGTTCTGGTGACACAAGAAGGCTTTGAGGTGCTTACGGTGTCTCCGGGAAGCCCCGATTGGCAGCGTTGTCAGGGCGCGGCCGTCGACGCCACCATGGCCTCATAGAGCCCCAAACGGCCCGATCCAGCGCCCAGCCGCCCATCGAAGTGGCCTCCGTCTCAGCCGCCCCAGAGAAAGAACCCGTCCTCACCGCCCGCGCCTCAACTCGCGCGGCAAGAGAGCGCAATGCCCTGGGATGGAAATCGCATGGCAAGCCTCGCGGGCTGATGCGAGAGCTGTCCAACGATATCGATCAAATTGTCTTGCTGCTCTGGGAACAGGCAGCGGTTCCGGGTGCCTCCCTTATTGCCGTGGGTGGTTATGGCAGGGGTGAACTTGCGCCCTACTCGGACCTTGATCTGCTCATCCTCACCGACGGAAAAACCACAGACAACGAGTTGAGCGGGCCGGTCGCCGCCTTTGTATCGTCCCTATGGGATGCGGGCCTGGACGCCGGCCACAGCCTGCGCAGTATCGACGAATGTGTAGCCCAGGCGCGTGCCGATCTCACCGTTGCAACGGCCTTGCTGGAGAGTCGTGCACTCGCCGACCCCACCGGTCTTCACCCTGCCTTGGTCGAGGCCTGGCGCACACAGATCCCCGTGGCCTCGTTTGTGCAAGGCAAGCTCCTGGAGATGCGGCAGCGGCACAGCCGATTCAACGACACACCCTATTCACTCGAGCCCAATGTCAAAGAGAGCCCAGGCGGACTGCGAGACTTGCAGGTTCTGAACTGGATAAGCGCTGCACTGGGGCTGGGGCGCGGTTGGTCCGACCTCGTCACCGAGGGGCTGCTGACAAGCTATGAGTCCACCCAACTGCAGCAGCAAGAAGCCATTCTTCTAACGATTCGTGCACACCTGCATACATCGGCGGGTCGTCGGGAGGACCGCCTCGTATACGACCTCCAGACCCTGGTTGCGGAATCCCTTGAGTGCCAACCCGTCCGGGGCAAACGGCTCAGCGAGGTTCTGATGCAACGCTACTATCGGGCTGCAAAACTGGTGAGACAGGTCACCACCGTCTTGCTTGCAAACCTCGAACCTCGCTTGCAGCATTTCGACAACATCGGGTCGGGTCGGACAGGCACCGAGGCCGGCATTGAAGCGACGCCATCTCGACCACTGGCCCCCGACTTCTGTGAGACACGTGGCCTGCTCGACATCACCGATGAGACCCTCTTCGAGAGACGACCCGAGGCCATCCTTCAGGCATTCATATTGATGGCCAGGGAGTGCCCCCGCCTGGGCATGACCGCGCGTGCCTTGCGTTCACTCTGGCATGCCCGTGAACTGGTCGACCGCCCATTTCGTGAGTCACCAGAGAATCGGGCCGCATTTCTCTCGCTGCTGCGCGAACCGAGGGGTGTCCTGCATGCGCTGCGGATCATGAACGATCTCGGCATTCTGGGTCGGCTATTGCCCGTCTTTCGGCGAATCGTTGGCCAAATGCAGCATGACCTTTTCCACGTCTACACAGTGGATCAACACATTCTTCAGGTCATACGAAATCTCAGGCGGTTCAGCCTGCCTGAGCATGCCCATGAATTCCCGCGAATGACCTCACTTATGCAAGAGTTCGGCGAACCTTGGAAGCTTTATCTGGCAGCGCTGTTCCATGACATCGCCAAGGGCCGAGGGGGCGACCATTCCGAGCTCGGCGAAGCCGAGGTCAAACGCTTCTGCCGTCAATTCAAGATTGACACCCCCACCACGGACCTCCTAATGTTCCTCGTTCGCCACCACCTGACCATGTCGAGCATGGCGCAGAAGGAAGACCTTGCGGACCCGGGCGTCATTCAACGATTTGCTGCAATTGTTCAGACTCAGCAGCGGCTGCGCGCGCTCTATCTGCTGACAGTGGCCGATATTCGTGGCACCAGCCCCAAGGTCTGGAATAACTGGAAGGCCAAACTACTGGAAGATCTCTTCGACCGAGCCGAGCAACTCATTAACTCTCAGGGATCGGAGATCGATGCGACCACACTGCACACCAATGCAGTGAGCCACAAACGAGAGCTGGCTCTTCAACAACTCAAGTTGGAAGCCAAAGACATTGATGCCGTCATCGCATTCTGGCGAGGACTTGGACTGCAATATTTTTTAAGTCACGATGCCAATGAAATCGCCTGGCATGCGCGCAACCTGGTCGGGCGCGAGGACTCCGCCCTGCCCCGAGTCTTTGCGCGCATCGCGCACGATGAACTGGGCATTCAGCTGGTCGTCTATCAGCAAGACTCTGAAGACCTTTTCGCTCGAATCACCGAGTTTCTCGATCGCCAGGGCCTGCCCGTTTTAGAGGCTCGAATTCACACCACTCCCAACGGCTTCGTACTCGACAGCTTCCTTCTCAATCCCTCGCAATTCGAGGGACAAGAGCGAGAGATGCTGACCGTTGTATCTGCAGGACTCAGAGAGCACCTGATGCAAAGCCGCCCGCTTGGCGAACCCAGCCAAGGGCGCCTCTCTCGTCGGTCCAAGAGTTTTCCCATCCACCCCAGCGTTCAGCTGGTGATGGATGAGACCGCACAACACCTTGTTCTTTCGGTTACCGCGGCGGATCGGCCCGGACTCCTCTATCGAATTGCCCGCTGCCTATCGGCTGAACGGATCTCCTTGCGCTCAGCCCGCATCAACACCCTTGGTGAACGGGCCGAGGACCACTTTCTACTGGAGTCGCGTGGACTCGAGACCGAACGCCAGCGAGTAGCGCTCGAGACCGCCCTGCTCAACGTTCTGCAAGATGCTGGCGCAGCCATGCCTGAAAGTCGGTCCCTTCCTGTGCGTGCCGCATTGCAAGGGTGACGGTTGCCCGCAGGTAACCCTGCTTGGAGCCGCAGTCGAACCGCGTGCCCTCATACCGATACGCCAACACGGGTTCGTCATCGAGAAGTTTGGCAATGGCATCGGTGAGTTGAATTTCACCACCGGCACCCGGTGTCTGCTGCTCAAGAATTCCAAAGATGCGCGGCGAGAGCAGATAACGTCCGGTCACCGCAAGGGTCGAAGGCGCATCGGCGGGTTTTGGTTTTTCGACAATTGAGACCACCCGCTCGGTCCGTCGACCCCAAGGCTGGCTCGCCACAATTCCATATTTCGATGTCTCGTCGCGCGGGACATCCTGGACCGCGATGACACTGGCCCGGTGCTCGGCATACAAGGCGGTCATCTGCGCCATAACGGGCAGCCCGCCTTCTCCTGTGTCCATGAGATCGTCGGCCAGAATGACCGCAAAGGGCTCATCACCAATGACAGGCTGCGCACAGAGCACTGCGTGGCCGAGACCCAGTGGTTCCGGCTGGCGAATATAAATGCAGTGAATGCTATCGGGTGCAACACTCTGCACCACCCGCAAGAGCTCGTGCTTGTTCTTTGCCGCCAGCTCGGCTTCCAGTTCAACCGCCTTGTCAAAGTGATCCTCAATGGCGCGCTTGGATCGCCCGGTGATAAAAATCATCTCGGTGATTCCCGCTGCAGCAGCCTCCTCCACCGCATACTGAATCAGTGGCTTGTCGACCACCGGCAGCATCTCCTTCGGGCTCGCCTTGGTGGCCGGTAGGAATCGGGTGCCAAGCCCCGCAACAGGAAAGACGGCCTTGCGCACCGCCTGATTCGGAATACTCGCCATGCCCCTGCTCCCTCAATCGCCCCCTTGGGCCTCTTCAACCAACTTTAGGAAATCCTGCTCACTCATTACTGCCACCCCAAGACTCTCGGCCTTCGCGAGTTTCGAGCCTGCATCGGCCCCCGCAATCAAAAAGCCAGTCTTCGCAGAAACCGAACCCACCACCTTCCCACCAAGCCGCATGACCCAGTCAGAGGCTGCGTCACGTGTCATGGTCGAGAGGGTACCAGTCAAGACCACCGTTCGGCCGGAGAGTGGACCCGCCTGCGCGGGGGCCACGGCGGGACGGTCATCGACCTGGGGGAACTCAATCTGCCCCGCGAGTCGATCGACCTCTTGAGATTGCAAAGGCTCGGCAAAGAAATTGACAACCGACTCGGCCACCACCGGGCCGACATCGGGGGCCTGCATCAGCGAGGCCTGATCCGCTTGGCGCAAACGCTCCAGAGACTGGAAATGCAGGGCGAGGTCCCGTGCTGTGCGCTCTCCCACATGCCGAATGCCCAGGGCATAGATAAACCGAGAGAGGCTCGTCTTCCTCGAGCGGTTGATCTCATCAATAAGATTTTGTGCAGACTTGTCGCCCTCCCGCTCGAGCCCAGCAATGTCAACAAACCGAAGCGAATAGAGATCAGAGATACGAGAGACCAGCCCCGCCTCGAGGAGTTGAGAAATCCGTTTCTCCCCGAGTCCCTCGATATCCATCGCGCGTCGATGCACAAAATGCTCGATGGCCTGGCGTTGCTGGGCGGGGCATGAGAGGCCAGAAACGCATCGATGGGCCGCCTCCCCCTCGACGCGCTCGATGGGTCCCTGGCAGGCGGGGCATCGAAGGGGCCACTCAAACGGCTTTGCCCCCGGCGGACGGAGGGCATGAATTGCACCGAGAACCTCGGGAATAACATCGCCGGCACGGCGAACCCAGACCATGTCCCCCACGCGGATGTCTTTGCGATGAAGTTCATCGGCATTGTGAAGCGTGGCATTGCTCACCATGACCCCTGCCACACGAACCGGATCGAGACGTGCCACCGGTGTGAGGGCGCCCGTGCGGCCCACCTGGACATCGATGGCCAGTAGCCGCGTAGAGACCTCTTCCGCAGGAAACTTGTAGGCCACCGCAAAGCGCGGCGCACGCGAGACAAACCCCGCCTTCTCCTGCAACGCGAACGACTCGAGTTTGATCACCACCCCATCAATCTCAAAATCGAGCGCTTCCCTCCCCGCTTGAATCTCGCTCACAAATTCCCAGACTCCATCAAGACCCACTTCTTGCGCGCGTTGACTTGCAACTGGCAACCCCATGGCACCAAGCCACGCCATGGCCTCACTGTGACTCTTGGGCATCAGGTCTGACTCGCTCACAACGCCGAGCCCATAGACCACAAAACGAAGTGGCCGCGCGGCGGTAATCGCTGAATCGAGTTGGCGAAGGCTGCCTGCAGCGGCATTTCGGGGATTGGCAAAGACCTTGCCCCCAGCCTTCTGCTGCATCGCATTCAAATTGTTGAAGTCGGTCTTTGCCATGAAGACTTCACCTCGCACCTCGAGAACCCGGGGCACCCTGGCCGATACGGCTGGTTTGGACGTGCCTTGGTCAAACGAAGCCACGCTGGCGTCCTGGATTCGACGTGGCAGATTGCGAATGGTGCGCACGTTCTCAGTGACATCCTCCCCAATCGAACCATCGCCGCGCGTGGCGGCCTGCACCAGCAACCCATGCTCGTATCGAATACTGACAGCGAGCCCATCTACCTTGGGCTCACAGGCAAACGCCAAGCCCTCGGCCGACGCCATGCCCAGAAGCGTTGCGAGTCGCTCACCGAACTGAGAGAGCTCCTCCTGCCCAAAGACATTGTTGAGCGAGAGCATGGGCAACGCATGTTCGACTTGTTGGAACTCTCGAGCGGCGGAATAACCCACCCGCTGAAGTGGAGAGTCTCCGGCGACACTACTCCCCGTCCCCGAGAGCTGCGACTCGAGCGCCTCCAACTCCCGAACCAATGCGTCGTATTGCGCATCCGAGATTTCTGGGGAATCGAGCCCATGGTAGAGACGCTGGTGTCGCTCGATCTCCATGCGAAGCGCATTCAAACGCGCAAGGTCTCCACTGGGTTGGGTCGAGGATGTCACGCGCCTGCCTCGCTACACGCTACTGGAAAATAAGTCTTGAGAGCGGGCTTCCCGGCAATAAGCCGACATTCGCCAATGCCTTGGCCCGTTCTTGCACCTGCTCACGGATGACCGACTGCGCTTGTCGGGTCAGCACAATGTCTCGGTCGTCAACCAACTCCGCACCGAACCATTGCGCCATCTGATCGGACACCTCGAACATCGAATCGAGAACCTGCACTGGCTCTGTGGCCCTGGGCAAATCGAGCAGCAGGCTGCAGAGGCGGCCCTGGTCTCCTGGCAAGACGCTGAATTGAACTTCTGAATCGGCCCCCACCATTGAGAATCGGCCCTCCCCCCGCTCCTGAAGCCCGCACTGACGCCAGGCCGATGAAAAGGCCTCAACGGACGGCGGAGCGTCCGTGACCAAGTGGAAGGCCAACTGACCATCCAAATCAGACATGGCCATCTCTGCGTCTCGGGAGAGACCATGGGCCTCCGCAAAGGTTTTGATTCCCTCGGGTTTGACGCCAAATCGCTTGCCGATCTCGAATAAGCGCTCGACAAACACAGTGTGTTCGGCCAGGGAGAGTGGCCCCTGTCGAGTGCAGAGCAACAAGGAGACCCACAGGGCCCCATCGCGTCCAAATCGCATGGGCTTGCTGCCGCAACGCATTCGATTGGAGACCATCTCGACCCAGGCCGGCCCCTGCGACTTGTCCACTCGAAAGAACACCGGCCATTCAAACAGCTCATTGGGAACGAGTTCCTCTAGTCCATCCGCACGCGCAGTGGCCAATGTGGACGCCGGCCCAGACCACCAGTGAGAAGCGGGATCACGACGAACCGGGTTGAGTTGCTCCAGTCGCCTGCGCTCGGAGCGATTGACCCACCAGACAGCAACCATGACCGCAAGGCCGAGGGTCACCAATAGCAGTGGGAGTGAGTCGGGCGGCGGCAACGGAGGCCCTTTGTGGTGGCGCTTAGGCCGCCTCTTGGACCGAGGCGCTGGCTGCGTCGAGGTCCACCGCGACCAGTCGCGACACACCCAACTCTTGCATCGTCACTCCAACAAGATGCTCTGCAAGGGCCATTGAAATCTTGTTGTGGGTGATGAAAATAAACTGGATCTGGCCCGACATCTCTCTCACCAGATTGCAGAGTCGCTCAGTATTCGGGTCATCGAGAGGCGCATCCACCTCATCGAGCATGCAAAACGGCGCCGGATTGAGTTGGAAGAGCGCGAAGACCAGGGCCGTTGCCGTCAACGCCTTCTCGCCACCCGAGAGCAAATGAATCGTCACGTTCCTCTTGCCCGGTGGCTGGGCCATGACCTGAACACCGGCGTCCAGAATCTCATCGCCGGTGAGCACAAGCCGCGCCTCTCCACCACCGAACAGAGTTGGAAAGAGTCGCGAGAAATTCTGATTAACCGTATCGTAGGTATCCTGCAGCAGCGCTCGGCTCTCGCGATCAATCTTGCGAATTGCATCCTCGAGCGTCTCTACCGCCTCGGTGAGATCGGCGGCCTGTGAGTTCAAAAAGCCCTCTCGCTCGCGAGACTGCTCGAGTTCACTCAGCGCAGCAAGATTCACAGGACCAAGTGCCTCGATCTCGCGTGCAAGCCGGTTGATGTCTGCCTGAAGTGATGACGGACGTGGCAACCCAGGAGGCGGCATCCCTCCCTCCCACTGTGCCGTTACCGTTGCAAGGTCAATGTTGGTATCCGCGATCTGCTGTTCAATCTGTTCGATGGTTGCAGTGGCAGATGCAATCGCCACCTCAACAGCCGACATCGATTCGCGCAAGGGAATGGCCTTTCTCTCAATCGCAAGCCGAGACTCATCCATGGTGCGAAGGCGATCGGCAGAGGCATCCACAACTGCCCGGGCCTGGGACAACCGCCGCTCCACCTCAACTCGCTTCTCCAGCAGGGTCTGCAGTTGACTCTGCGACAACGCTGCCTCCGCATCGGTCAACTCCCGCTGCGAGGCGGTTTGGCGATCGAGGGCCTCTTGGCGGCGACGCGCAAGGTCATCGATCTGTGTGCGAACTGAATTGGCCTGTCCCTCTGCCGTTCTCTCTTCGAGGCGCGCCTCTTGAAGGGATGATTGCGCGGCCGAGAGCGACTCACGTAGGCCGCGACACTTTGACTCGGCCTCGGCCAACCGAACCTCGGTTTCAGCCGATTGTTCGGCGAGACCCGCCAATCGAATGACGAGGTCTTCCTTGACGCGACCCATCTCCTGCAGGCGCTGCACCAGGCCTTCGAGTTCGGCCTGGGCCTCGAGAATGCTGCGGTCGATCTCCTTCTCTGCAGCCTCCAGTCGCGTGGCCTTCTCCTGAAGCCTAACGGCAGTTAAGTCAAGTTCATGGGCGCGTGCCATTGCCTTGTCGATGGTCTGCTGCGCCGCCTCTCTGGCCTGACGCATCGCGACCAGAGCCTGATCACGTTCTGCAAGACGAGCAGCCGCCTCGGCCTGCTGAATCTCGGCCGATCGAACCGCTGCCGCCAAATCGCGAACCCGATCGCGCTGCCCCAAGAGTGCCGAGTGGTCGGCCTTCGAGTCACCGGGAATCGTGATGTGAGTCCGCCCAACGGCCAGCCCCTCGGGCGTGACCAACATCTCATTGGCCTGAAGGGCGTTGCGGCGGCCCATCGCCTCAGAGAAATCCTTGGCCTGAAACATGCCAGCCAGCCACAGCCTCGCCATGGCGGCGCCTGCATCGTCTCCCCGAACTGCCATCGCCAGTGGCGCCATTCCTGCATCGCGAGGACTCGGTGAGACAACAGATTCATTTCGCTCGAAGACCGTGAGCCGCTCCGGTGGCTTTAACGAAGTCCAGTCATTGGCAACATTCAAGGATTCAATGGGGATTGCAGTCAGGCGGTTCTCGAGCATCGCGCCCACAGCCACCTGCCAACCCTCTTCAACTTTCAGGCCCGCCCAGAGCATTTTCTCTTTGGCCCAAGACTGTGATCGAGTCCACTCAAGCAGGCCACCCTGACTCTCCATTGCGGCGAGTAGGCTCTCTTGTGCAGATCGCTCTGCCGCCCGGGTGGCCAGACGCTGATCCGCCTGCTGCAAATCGGCCCGGGCCTGCTCCTGTTCCTGCTGCGCTGTGGCGATCTGACCCACCGTCTCCTCGAGCTTTGCCTGGGCAGAAGCAATCAGAGATTGCGCCTCCTCCTGCTGAACACGAATCGAGGCCAGCGCAGTGGGATCCATTCTTTCTAGGGTGCCGCGCTCGACCGATTTGCGCTCAATGTGCGCCTCGAGGGTGTCTCGACGAGAAATGAGTTCCTGCAGCCGTGCGTCGTTGCCGCGCTGGTCAACCTGAAGGGTTGCAATCACCGCCCGCAATTCCTGCAGGGATGTCTCTTGCTCCTGTCTGCTCTCTTCCTGCGGATTGAGTTGCTCACGGGTCTCGGTGACCAGTGCCTCAAGTCGCATCATTTCGGCAAGGTGCCGCTCCAGGGCGGACTCTTGCTCTGCCAGGGCCGATCGCAACTCGTCCTCTTCCGCCACCAGTCGCTCGAGCGTTAGGGTCGACAAAGAGAGTGTCGCCGAAGCACGCTCCTTGGCCTGAGAGTGATTCTTGTCTTCAACTTCTTGCCGGGCCACCGCCGTATTGATCTCATAGAGCTCGGCCTGAACTTCCTGGCTCTGGGCCTGGTCTGCCTCCAGGGCCTGCCGAGCCTGCTCAATTTCAAGCTCCAAATGACGCAGTTCGGCCTGCTGCTGTTCCAAGTCGGTGAGCAGGCGAGAACGCTCCAAGGCCTGGGCGGATCGCGAGAGCTCGGACTCATGACGACGCACGGCCAACAACAAGGCCTGCTTGGATTGGCGCTCGCTGGACTTGTTTTGGAAGACTTCGGCGACTTGGGCCTGTGCCTCAAGCTGCTCGATTCGCTTGGTCAGTTCCTGGCGTATGTCATCGACCCTGGCAAGATTGCCTCGGGCATCGGAGAGCCGGTTCTCCGTCTCACGCCGGCGCTCTCGATATTTCGAGACCCCCGCGGCCTCTTCGAGGAAGACCCGAAGCTCCTCGGGTTTGGACTCGATGACTCGCGAGATCATTCCCTGGCCGATGATGGCGTAAGCACGTGGGCCGAGTCCGGTGCCCAAAAAGACGTCGTAGACATCCTTGCGCCTTACGTTCTGGCCATTGATTTGATAGGTGGATTGTCCATCGCGTGAGAGCACGCGCTTGACCGATAACTCCGCATACCGACCCCAGGGGCCACCGAGTCGTCCGGCAGAGTTATCAAATATGAGCTCAACGCTTGCGCGCCCCGCCGGCTTTCGGGTCGAGGAGCCATTGAAGATCACGTCATGCATGTTCTCACCGCGAAGCTCGGCCGCCCGGGACTCGCCCAGAACCCAACGAACCGCATCGATGACATTGGATTTACCGCAGCCATTGGGCCCGACAATTCCCACGAGCTGGCGCGAGACCTGCAACTGGGTCGGGTCAACAAAGGATTTAAAGCCAGAGAGTCGAAGCTGGGTTAAGCGCACGGGCGTGGGGGGCCAAGAGGCGAAAGAGAGCGGTTGGGTATAATAGCACTCGAGGGCGAGCCGTTATTTATCAGCAAAATTAAGCATTTAGCGGCTTTTTTTTACTAATAACCGTTAACTTACAGCATCTTTACTTATGCCCAGTCTGCCGAGTCGCGTCCTAGAGACCTTCCCCAATCCCGAGCCCAGTCGGGATTACTGGGTGCACATCGAAGTGCCCGAGTTCACCTGTCTATGCCCGCTGACCGGCCAGCCCGACTTCGCCCACTTCACCCTGGACTACATCCCAGACAACAAGAACTTGGAGCTCAAGGCGCTCAAGCTTTATATGTGGTCGTTTCGAAACGAAGGGGCGTTTCACGAGGCCGTCACCAACCAGATCACCAATGACATGGTGGCCGCCACCCAACCGCGCTACCTTCGGCTAACGGCCCGCTGGTATGTCCGCGGCGGAATCTTCACCACTGTGGTCACCGAGCACCGAAAGGCCGGTTGGTCTCCAGCGCCTCCAGTTTCTGTACCCGCCTTTTCGCAGCAACCCTCTACTGTGAATCCCGGCGCCGGTCTACCGTCGGCCAATAACTAATCTGAAAGCCCACTCACCTATGTCCAGCCACGCACCAAGCAACCGCCAATCAATTATTGAACAGGCCTGGGAGGACCGAGCCGCCATCAGCCCAAGCGCCGCTTCCAAAAACCTGCGCGATGTCGTGGAGTCCGTCATCGGCGAACTCGACGCCGGCAGCCTCCGAGTCGCTGAGCGAACCCCGCAAGGGTGGGTCACCCACCAGTGGATCAAGAAGGCCGTTCTTCTGAGTTTTCGACTCGAAGACAACCGGCCCATGCAGGCGGGTTCCCTGCAGTTTTATGACAAAGTCGCAACAAAGTTCGAGGGGCTCTCCGCCGATGCGCTCCAGTCAATGGGCATCCGGGTCGTGCCCCCAGCCGTTGCACGCCGTGGGAGTTTTATAGCACGCAACGCCATTCTGATGCCCTCTTACGTCAACATTGGTGCCTATGTCGGTGAAGGGACCATGGTCGATACATGGGCCACCGTTGGCTCCTGCGCCCAGATTGGGAAGAACGTGCACCTCTCGGGTGGTGTTGGCATTGGTGGGGTGCTCGAGCCCTTACAGGCCAATCCAACCATCATCGAAGACAACTGCTTTATTGGCGCGCGATCCGAAGTCGTTGAGGGCGTTATCGTTGAAGAGAATTCCGTGCTCGCCATGGGCGTCTTCATCAGCCAGTCCACCCGAATCTACGACAGAGCCACCGGCGAGACCTTCACGGGACGTGTTCCAGCAGGCAGTGTGGTGGTTCCCGGAAGCCTTCCCTCGGCCGACGGACGCTACAGCCTGGCCTGCGCAATTATTGTCAAGCGCGTCGACGCGCAGACTCGCGCCAAGACCAGCATCAATGACCTCTTGAGGGGTGACTAGCGTTGTCCGAAGCCCCGCGCATCGTACTCTTTGGCATCGTGGCCTGTGACCAGGTCCGCCAGGCCCGAAAGTGGCTCAAGGAGAAGGCGCTCGACTTCGACTTTCACGACCTTCGCAAAGAGCCGCCCGACCGAATACTGCTGCTTGATTGGCTCAAGCATATTCCGCACGACAGCCTCTTGAACCGACGGGGGCAGACATGGCGACAACTCCCTCTGGAGACCCGTCAGTCGGTGGTGGACCAGGCCACTGCAGTGGAGTTGCTCCTGGTCCAACCCATGCTGATTAAACGCCCCGTTTTAAGCTGGGGTCAACAACTCGCTGTGGGTTTTAATGCCGATTTGTATGAGAATCTTTTCTCTGCCCATCTGCTCGCTCGATCCACCACCAGCAACCCAACATGAGCCCAACACTTGCTGCAGCCCAGGAGTTAATTCGACGTCCTTCGGTCACACCGAAAGACGAGGGCTGCTGCCAATGGATCGCCAGCCGACTCGAACCTCTTGGATTCAAGTCGGAGATCATGCCCTATGGTGAGGTGACGAATCTCTGGGCGGTGCGTGAGGGCGGCCTCCCCGGGCCCACCCTTGTTCTGGCTGGCCATATCGATGTCGTTCCACCCGGCCCATTAGAGAAGTGGACCCATCCCCCGTTTGCCGCAGAGATTGCAGACGGCCAACTCTATGGACGCGGGGCCGCCGACATGAAGTCCTCGGTGGCTGCGTTTGTCACAGCATCGGAGTCGTTTATCAAGGCCAGAGGGCAGTTCAACGGCCGCCTTGCCTTTCTCATTACTTCCGACGAGGAGGGCCCCGCGATCGATGGCACCGTTCAAGTCCTGCGTGAGTTGGCCCATCGAGGCGAGCAACTCAACTACTGCCTCGTGGGAGAGCCCACCTCGAGCGCATCGCTTGGCGACACCATTAAGAATGGCCGTCGAGGGTCCTTGTCGGGTCAACTCACCATCTTCGGCAAGCAGGGCCACGTCGCCTATCCGCACCTTGCAGAAAACCCCATTCACCGTTTTGCACCCGCCCTGGCCGAGCTTGCTGCGATTCGATGGGACGATGGGAATCAGTACTTCCCTCCCACCACCTGGCAGGTCTCCAACATTCAATCGGGCACTGGCGCAACCAACGTGATTCCTGGCGCCCTCACTGCCGCCTTTAATTTTCGTTTCGCCACAGTAAGCAGCCCCGACTCGCTGAAGTCTCGACTCGAGGCCGTGCTCGACCGACATGGCCTTCAACACCAAATTGAATGGAATCTTGGTGGCGACCCATACCTCACCCCAGTTGGCACCCTCTGCGATTCCCTCCGTGGAGCAATCGCCAAAGAGACAGGAATCAAGGCCGAGCTCTCCACCACCGGTGGAACCTCCGATGGCCGTTTCATTGCCAAGCATTGTCGAGAAGTGGTGGAGTTCGGACCGGTCAACGCCACCATTCACCAGATCGACGAACGTATTGCGGTCGAGGCCCTCGATGGCCTTCATGCCATCTATCTCGAACTGATTACCGATCTGCTCGAGCGCAAGCCCGCGGCGATTGCCAGTCGCTAATTACTCATCCAACAGATGAGCCAGCTCATCGACTCGGGCGTGGGTTGGGCCTGCGAAAACTTGCAAACCATTGGGAATTGGATTGAGGCGATTGAATCGGCCATGACAGAGGACGACATCGGCCTCGGCCAAGGCACGCTCGACCCCTACGATGAAGCACGCTGGCTGGCACTCGGCGCACTTGGCCTGGCCGTTGATAGCGATGGCGAAATCGAATCGCGGGTGTTGTCTGAGTTGGAGCGAGGGCAGCTCTTTGCAGCCGCTGTTGAGCGAGTGCAATTGCGAATTCCAACCGCCTACATCCTCAAAGAGACTTGGCTGCTTGGCTATCGTTTTCGGGCCGATGCGCGCGCGATCATCCCTCGCTCACTTCTGGCCGAGCTGATTGTGTCACCCGAGTCGATGGATGGAAGCCCACCGCCCTGCGCAAAAATTCTTGACCTCTGTTGCGGGTCTGCGAGCCTGGCCATTATTGCCGCCCACCGCTTCCCCGATTGCCAAGTCACGGCCTTGGACATCAGCCCCGAGGCACTCTCGCTCGCACTCGAGAACGTGACCGACCATGGTCTCAAAGACCGAGTGCGGCTCATCGAGTCGGATCTGTTTGCCGGGCTCTCTTTGAGCGACTTGCGCCGGTTCGATCTGATTCTCTGCAACCCACCCTACGTGCCCGTGGATAAACACGAAGCCATGCCTGCCGAGTTTCAGCGGGAACCGCGTTTGGCCCTGGCGGCCGGTGCCGATGGAATGGAGGTGGTTGCGCGCGTGCTCGGCGATTTCCAACGCTGGCTGGCACCGGGGGGCCGGCTTCTGCTCGAGGTGGGACACGAGGGAGATGCCACCGACGACCTGCTCGATCTAGAATTCCCCTACCTCACTCCAATCTGGCTCGATACAAGCCAGACCAGTCATCAAGTTTTTATGTTGAAAGGCGCCCCATGATCAAGCTCTATACCTGGCCAACCCCCAACGGAAAGAAGATCTCGATTCTGCTCGAGGAGCTTCATATGCCCTATGAGGCCATCGCCATCGACATCGGCGCCGGCGATCAATTCAAGCCCGACTTCCTTGAAATCAGTCCCAACAACAAGATTCCTGCCATCGTGGACGAGGATGGTCCGAACAACGCGCCCATCTCGCTATTTGAATCGGGGGCCATCATGGTCTATCTGGCAAGCAAGGCCAATCAATTCCTTGGTCGCACCGACCGAGAGCGCTACGAAGTCTTGCAGTGGCTCATGTTCCAGATGGGTGGGTTCGGTCCCATGCTTGGGCAGGCCCATCATTTCAGGCTCTACGCACCACAGCCCATTGAGTACGCCATTGACCGCTACAGCAAGGAGGCCCAGCGCCTCTATGGCGTTCTCAACCTTCAACTAGAGAAGACCGGCTACCTGGCTGCGGGTCAGTACACCATTGCCGATATTGCGTGTTTTGCGTGGGCGGCCTCCCACGCCAACCAAGGCGTGGACCTCAACGATTTCCCGGCTGTGAAGGCCTGGTACGACAGGATCGCGGCCCGACCCGCAGTGACGCGTGGAATGGCTGTTCTGGCGGAACGCCGCCGTCCTCTCACGGACCCAACCGCCAAGAAACTCTTGTTTGGCCAATCGCCTCAGTCGTGAGACAGAGGTCCAGCCATCCGGTCTCGATCACCATTGGCGAGGCATTTTCCGCAGGCCAAGGCTTTGACGAGGTCATCGACGTTCGAAGTCCTTCTGAGTTTGCCGATGACCACCTGCCGGGGGCCACGAATCTTCCCGTGCTCTCCGATGCAGAGCGAACGCAAATTGGAACCCAATACAAGGCCGACTCATTCGAGGCCAAGCGGGCGGGTGCCGCCATCGTCTCCAAGCGAATTGCAAGCTACCTAGAGAACGAGCTTGTCAATCGTCCTCGGCAGTGGCGACCATTGATTTACTGCTGGCGAGGTGGAAATCGAAGCGGTGCAATGGCCACCGTGCTCTCGAGAGTTGGCTGGCCAGTCACTCTCCTCCAAGGCGGCTACAAGGCCTACCGGGCCCATGTGATCTCCGAGCTGCCATTGCTTGTTCAGCAGCTGCAATTCCAGGTGGTCTGCGGAGTGACTGGCTCCGGCAAGACCCGTTTCCTGCAGGCACTCGATCGCATGGGGGCGCCCGTCTTGGACTTAGAGGCGCTTGCCAACCACCGCGGCTCCATCTTGGGGCTGCACCCCGACTCCTCTCAGCCCTCTCAGAAGCGGTTCGAGAGCCTGCTCTGGGAAAAACTGCATCGACTGCCCAAGGGCCAGCCAATCTTCGTTGAATCGGAGAGCAGAAAGATTGGCAATGTTCAGTTGCCCGAGGCCCTGATCGATGCAATTCGCGCGAGCCCCTGCATTGAACTCGATGTGCCTCAGGCCCTTCGGGTTGCCCTGCTCATCGAGGACTATCGTCACTTTCTTGCCGACCCCGCTCCGCTGCTTGAACAACTCACCAAGCTCAGAGGCCTTGTGGCCCATCAGCTATTGAACAGTTGGATGAAATCCGTGGAATGCAAGGACTGGGAGGGGTTGGTCAACAGTCTTTTGATCGACCACTACGACCCTAGCTACCAACGCTCGATCCAGAGAAACTTTCCGAAAATCGGAAACGCGAGGAAGGTGGCGATTCGTGAGATTGGCCCGGAGGGCTACGAAGCGGCGGCCTCAAGCCTCTTGGGGAAACGCTCAACCTCGTAGCGGTTCTCCATTTCCTGAAGCCAACTGCGTGTGGCGGCCTCGCCATCGATCTGCTCGATCAGTGAGAAGGCTGCACCCAGGCGCTGGCGAACCAGCGGCGCATCAGAGGCCTGCAGCCGAGTGGACACCAAGACCACGGCAAGACTTCCATCGCGACCCAAATCGATGACCTTGGGCTGGCCCGCGCGCAGCGAGTCAGAGAAGAGTTCCGTCAGAACGCGTCGAGCATTGGACGACTCGGTGGTAAGACCAACGGCCTTGATCGCACCGGCCGCATCGGCACGCTCAATTCGAACTGAACGGCCCGCATTGGACTGCTGGCCCCATGCCAGCGCGGCATCGACAGCAAGCTTCTCGGCCTTTTTCTGCTGCAATTCAGCTCGAATGGCGCCTGCGACAGCATCAAAGGGCAAGGGGCGTGCGGGTCGATAATCGGCCACGCGCAGACTCGCATGCAGCCCTGGTCTGATCTCAACCGACTCGGTGTTGCGGCGATCGGTCACCACATCGGGGCGAAAGATCTGATCGGCCAGCTTGGGATGATTCAGCACGAGTGCGGCTTCGTTGCTGCCTGCCTGGGCCACGCTGACCGATCGGCCCCGCTCCAGATTTTTCACTCGAATGATGGGCAGCTTGAACTTCTCGCTGGCCGGCGCGAGGCTGTCGCTTTGCTCGTAGACCATGTTCGCAAAGGACTCAATGTCGGCAGCAGAGCGCTGCCCAGAGAGTATGACCAGCTCGAGATCGACCTGCTCCGCAGACTGATACCGAGAGGCGCTGGCATCGAAGTGCGCACGAATCTCATCGGCGGAGGGAACCGACTGCGACAAGAAAGACTGGGGCGAGAAGCGCTCGATGCGGAGTTCGCGCAGCTCCGTCTCGGCGCGCGAGAGCTGACGCGCAAGTCGGCGCGATCCAATCGATGAATCAGCAATCGACCTGGGGAGCCACTCTGCGGAGAGGTCTTGTCTCAGGCCGGCTTCAAATCCCTCGGAGGTCAAGCCACGCGACTTTAGAAATGCCTGTGCCTTCTCGAGCTTGAAGACCCCAGCCTCTTGGAACTCCGGGATATTGGAGATGATGGATTTCAGAAACTCGTCTGAGACACGAAGCCCCTGGGCATTGGCGGCCTCGATGATGAGTGCACGAGTCACCAACTCTTCAAGCGAGGACTGACGCGCAGCGGGCGTGTTGATGAGATCGGCTGGAAGTTGACCGCCGAACTGCTGGCTCATGTTGTCGATTGAGCGGCGATGGGCCTCTTCCCATGCCGAACGGTCGATCTTCTTGCCGTTGACGACCGCGACCGTATTGGCGCCCGCGTTCGGGTTGACCATGTCCCACGCACCGACCACCACAAACGATGGCACGATAAAAAGCAGCAGAACAAACTGAAGAAGCCTGCGATTGGAGCGGATGAACTCGAGCATGAGAGGAAATTGGCGGAGCGGACGGGACTCGAACCCGCGACCCCCGGCGTGACAGGCCGGTATTCTAACCGACTGAACTACCGCTCCGCGCTTGAACGCTAAACCAAGATTCTAACTGATCTTGGGAATGCACTTGGTGGGTGCTGAGAGGCTCGAACTCCCGACCTACGCCTTGTAAGGGCGCCGCTCTACCAACTGAGCTAAGCACCCAAGTGAGTTGACCTGCAGGTTAAATAAAAAACGAGACCCTGGCAAACCACTGGCCAATGGCCACTGGCCCCATCCGGCCCAAGACACGCTAGTTCAGGGCGTCCTTCAGGGCCTTGCCAGGACGAAACCGGGGCAGCTTTGAAGCCTTGATCTTGATTGCATCTCCGGTACGAGGATTGCGCCCGGTGCGAGCCGCACGCTTGGTCACGGCAAATGTGCCAAACCCGACCAGGGTCACCGACCCACCCTTTTTGAGTGTTGCGCGAACACCCGAGAGCATGGAATCCAGGGCGCGCCCGGCAGCCGCCTTGGAGAGGTCTGCATTCTTGGCGATGTGTTCAATTAATTCTGTTTTATTCACGGCTATGTCCTGTGTGGCGTTTACGAAAACTCTTCAACGGCTCCGGGCAAGGAGAAAATCAAAGAGGATGAATTAGACCCATTGTTGGGCCGGTGGTCAACCCGTCAGACACCCTAATGTTTCAGCGTGTCACCCGCTGAGCCGCGCTCCTTCTCGACCTCGGCCGCCACAGCAGGCGAGGCCGCCACGGCCGCCTTGGGGTCGATTTCAGGCTCGGGAAGCGGCTCGGGCATGGAGGCCAGGGCGAGTTCGAGCACCCGATCTATCCAACGCACGGGGATGATCTCGAGCGCGTTCTTCACATTGTCGGGAATCTCCGCGAGGTCGCGAACATTCTGCTCGGGAATGAGCACTGTTTTAATGCCACCCCGGTGCGCGGCAAGCAGCTTCTCTTTGAGACCGCCAATCTGAAGGACCTCACCCCTGAGGGTGATTTCTCCTGTCATGGCCACCGTGGATCGCACCGGGATTCCTGTGAGGGCGGAGACCATTGCCGTGGTCATCGCGATGCCCGCACTGGGCCCGTCTTTCGGTGTGGCGCCCTCGGGGGCATGAATGTGGAGATCGCGCTTCTCAAAGACATCGTCGGCGATACCCAGGCGACGCGAGCGACTGCGAACAACCGACCGCGCTGCCTCCACAGACTCTTTCATTACATCACCGAGTGAGCCGGTGCGAATGATGTTGCCCTTGCCGGGCATGACTGCCGCCTCAATCATGAGCAACTCACCGCCGACCTCGGTCCAGGCCAGGCCAGTGACCTCACCGACCTGGTCTTCCTTCTCGGCAACACCAAATGTGAATTTCTTGACGCTGAGAAAGTCCTCGATGTTCTCGGCCTTGACCTCGATCGGCCCCTTCTCTCTCCCAGTGAGAATGAGGCGGACAACCTTGCGGCAGATCTTCGAGATCTCCCTCTCGAGACCCCGCACACCGGCCTCGCGGGTATAGCTACGAATAATCTCCCGAATGGCCGACTCCTGCACAGCCAGTTCATTGTCTTTGAGCCCCGTCTGCTTGATTTGCTTGGGCAGAAGATACTTCTGAGCGATGCTCACCTTTTCGTCCTCGGTGTAGCCGGAGAGCCGAATGACCTCCATGCGGTCGAGCAGCGCAGGGGGGATGTTCAGAGAGTTGGCGGTCGCAACAAACATCACATCCGAGAGGTCGTACTCCACCTCAATGTAGTGGTCGACAAAGGTGTTGTTCTGTTCGGGGTCGAGGACCTCGAGCAAAGCACTGGCGGGATCGCCACGGAAATCCATTCCCATCTTGTCGACTTCATCGAGAAGGAACAAAGGATTGCGCACGCCGGTTTTGGTAAGACTGGTGAGGATCTTGCCGGGCATCGACCCAATGTAGGTGCGTCGATGGCCGCGAATCTCTGACTCATCGCGAACACCACCCAGCGCCATACGAACGAACTTGCGATTGGTTGCGCGGGCGATCGATTGGCCAAGCGAGGTCTTTCCCACACCCGGGGGACCCACGAGGCAGAGAATGGGCGCCTTCACCTTGTCGACACGCTGCTGCACAGCCAGCGCCTCGAGAATGCGCTCCTTGACCTTCTCCAGTCCGTAGTGCTCTTCCTCCAGAACCTTCTCGGCCTTATCAAGGTTGATATTGACCTTGCTTTTCTTCTTCCAGGGCAGGCCCACCAAGGCATCGATGTAGTTGCGCACCACAGTGGCCTCTGCGGACATGGGTGACATCATTCGAAGCTTCTTGAGCTCTGACTGGGCCTTGTCTCGGGCCTCTTTGGGCATCCGAGCCGCCTTGATCTTCTTGTCGAGCTCGTCGAGTTCGTTGTCCTCGCCCTCGCCCAACTCCTTCTGAATGGCTTTCACCTGCTCGTTGAGGTAATACTCGCGCTGGCTCTTCTCCATCTGGCGCTTGACCCGACCACGAATCCGCTTCTCCACCTGGAGGATGTCGAGCTCGGTCTCGATCTGCGCGAGCAGTTTCTCGAGACGCTCGGCCACCGGAATGACCTCGAGAATCTCCTGCTTCTGCTCAAGCTTCATCGGCAGGTGGGCGGCAATGGTGTCCGCAAGACGGCCGGCATCTTCAAGACTCACAAGGCTATTGAGAATCTCAGCGGGAATCTTCTTGTTGAGCTTTACAAACTGATCGAACTGCGAGAGCAGCGTGCGACGGAGGGCCTCGAGCTCGGGGCCGTCTTCTTCATCGGGCTGCATCGGGCTGCACTCGCACACTAGGTGGTCGCCATTGTCTTGCAGGTCGGTGAGTCGGGCGCGTTGCGTTCCCTCGACCAGCACCTTCACGGTGCCATCTGGAAGCTTGAGCATTTGGAGGATCGAGGCCAAGCAACCAATTGAATAAATGTCATCGAGGCCCGGGTCGTCTTGCGTGGGGCTGCGTTGGGCGGCCAGCAACACGTGGCTGCCCGACTCCATGGCCCGCTCCATGGCCTTGATGGACTTGGGCCGGCCCACAAAGAGGGGAATGACCATGTGCGGAAAGACCACCACATCTCTGAGAGGCAAGAGGGGCAGCACGGTGGCGTCTGGAGGAAGCAGGTCGGTTTTGGACACTCAGGTCGTCCTTTCGAAATCACAGGCCCATTCGGCCGTGGTTAAGTAGTTGGGGGGCCGATGCAGTATTTTCAAGCCCGGTCGCTAACTGGCCTGGCTGCGCTTGCGGCCAGCCACCTTTGTGTTCTCGCCATACATCAGCAAAGGAGGAGCCTCGCCCTTGACGGTGGTGTCATCGACCACCACTTTGGCCACACGCCTCTGGCCGGGGAGGTCGTACATGGTGTCGAGCAGCACATGCTCAAGGATGGATCGCAGTCCGCGTGCACCGGTCTTGCGCTTGATCGCCTTCTGGGCGATGGCGTGAAGGGCCGCAGGCCGAATCTCAAGCTCGACCCCCTCCATATCAAACAGGGACTGGTACTGCTTCACGAGTGCATTCTTGGGCCCAGTGAGGATCTCAACCAGCGCGGTCTCGTCGAGTTCATCGAGGCTGGCCACCACGGGAAGACGCCCGACCAGTTCCGGAATGAGTCCGAACTTGATGAGGTCCTCGGGCTCGACCTCTCGGAAAAGTTCACTGAGCTTTCGGTCACTCGCAGAACGAACCTCTGCCCCAAAACCTATCGAGGTCTTCTCGGTTCGATCCCGAATCACCTTGTCGAGGCCATCGAATGCACCACCGCAGATAAAGAGAATATTGGTGGTGTCGATCTGAACGAAATCTTGGTTCGGATGCTTGCGCCCGCCCTGAGGAGGCACCGAGGCCACCGTGCCTTCGATGAGTTTGAGCAAGGCCTGCTGCACACCCTCGCCCGAGACGTCACGGGTAATTGAGGGGTTGTCAGACTTGCGCGAGATCTTGTCGATCTCATCGATATAGACAATGCCATGCTGGGCCTTGTCCACCTCGTAGTTACAGTTCTGCAACAGCTTTTGAATGATGTTCTCAACGTCCTCGCCCACATAGCCCGCCTCGGTCAGCGTGGTGGCATCGGCAATCACGAAGGGCACGTTGAGCAGGCGCGCCAGTGTCTGGGCGAGCAGTGTCTTGCCGGATCCTGTCGGACCAATAAGCAGAATGTTGCTCTTCGAGAGTTCGACCTCGGAGGGCTTGCCCTTGGAGCGCAATCGCTTGTAGTGGTTGTAGACCGCAACCGCCAGGTTGCGCTTGGCCCGGTCTTGACCGACTACGTACTGGTCCAATATGGAGGAGATCTCGATGGGTGTTGGAAGGCTCTGCTCCTCCTCTTCGACACCGGGGGCGGCAGCCTGCTCATCACGAATGATGTCGTTGCAGAGGTCGATGCACTCGTCACAGATGAAGACCGAAGGCCCCGCGATGAGCTTTTTCACCTCATGCTGACTTTTTCCACAAAAGGAGCAGTAAAGAAGCTTGTCTCCTGACCCCTTTTTGTCCGCCATCAGTCTCTCCGAGTGAGAACGCGATCCACGATGCCGTACTTTAGCGCATCCTCGGCGCCCATGAAGTTGTCCCGGTCGGTGTCCCGGGCAATGGTCTCCAGCGGCTGACCCGTTCGCTCGGCGAGGATCTGATTGAGCTTGTCTCTGAGGGAGAGAATCTCGCGGGCGTGGATCTCGATATCCGAGGCCTGTCCCTGCACGCCCCCAAGGGGTTGGTGGATCATCACGCGGCTATTGGGCAGGGCGAATCGCTTGCCCTTCTCGCCGGCTGCCAGCAGGAAGGCCCCCATGCTGGCTGCCATTCCAATGCAAAGCGTACTGACATTGGGTTTGATGAACTGCATGGTGTCGTAGATCGCGAGGCCTGCCGACACCGACCCCCCCGGCGAATTGATGTAGAAGGAAATGTCCTTGTCGGGGTTCTCAGACTCTAAGAAGAGAAGCTGAGCAACCACCAAGTTGGCAGTGACGTCGTTGACGGGCCCCACCAAAAAGACCACTCGCTCGCGCAGGAGCCTTGAGTAGATGTCGTAGGCCCGCTCGCCACGGCCGGACTGCTCGATCACCATGGGCACCATGCCCAGACCCTGGGGCTCGGTTGCAGCGGCTGCGTTCGAAATGCTCATCATCATTCTTGGTTCGCCTCTTTCATCAACTCTTCGACCCCAACTGTTTTGTCTTCCACTCTGGCAGACTCGAGCACCCAGTTGACCACATTGTCTTCCACCACAAGCGCCTCGGCCTCAGCGCGCCGCTGGGCATCGCCCAGGGTCCACTTAATGAATTCCTCGGGCTTCTCGTATGACTCGGCAATCTTGCCCAGCATGACACGAAGCTGAACCTCATTGGCCTGCAACTGTTTGGACTTAATGACCTCGCCCACCATGAGGCCCAGCCGAACCCGCTTGGCGGCCTGGTCTTTGAAGAGATCGACCGAAAAGGGCAGCCCTTTAACCTGCATGCCCTCGGCTTCCATCTGGTGGCGCATCTGATCGGCCATGCGCTGGGCCTCGGAGTCGATCAGGGCCTTGGGAACATCGAAGAAGGCCGAGGCCAAGAGGGCGTCCATGACCGACTGTTTGGTCTTTGACTTGCAGCGAGAGGCCACCTCTCGACGAAGATTCTTCTCGACGTCCTCTCGGAGCTTTGCGAGACCGCCCTGCTTGATTCCAAAGGCCTCGGCCAGGGAGTCGTCGAGGGCCGGCAACGCGGGGGCAAGCACCTCGTGAACGGTCACCGAGAACTCACCGGTCTTGCCAGCGAGAAGTTCTGCTCGGTAGTCGGCAGGAAAGGTCAGGGGAAAAGTCTTGGTTTCACCGGCCTTCATGCCCACCATGGCGGCATCGAACTCGGGCAACATCTGGCCGGCCATGACAATGAGCCGGAAGTCTTTGGCCGACCCTCCTTCAAAGGCTTCGCCGTTCAATGAGCCGGAGAAATCAACACGGACCTGGTCCTCGGCCTGGGCAGCCCGATCGACGGTCTTGTATTCCACACGCTGCTTGCGAAGCGTCTCGAGGGTGCGATCGGTGTCGGCTGCCTGCGGCTCACACTTCCAGCGGGTGACCTGTAGGCCACTGCGCTCGGGAACGGCAATCTCTGGGTAAACCTCCACCACGGCCTCGAACTTGAGTTCGGTGGGCTCGGACTCATTGGCAGCGCCCTGAACCGGGCGAATGTCCGGCGGCCCCGCGGGACGAAGCTTTTGGGAGACGATGGCCTCGCTGTAGACCCGGTTAATGACATCGCCGATGGCCTCGGACTGGGCCTGTGCGCCGTAGGTCTGCTGCACCACCTTCATGGGCACCTTGCCGGGCCGGAATCCGGGCATCTTCACGGTGCGACCCATTTTCTGAAGGCGCTTGAGTGCCTGGGCCTCGACCTCGGCAACGCTAACCGTGAGCGGCAGGGTGCGCTCAAGTGATGAAACAAGAATCGATGAGTCTGCAGTCATATGGGCAACCAAATCAACAAGTGGTGCGAAGGGGGGGACTCGAACCCCCACACCTTGCGGCGTCAGGACCTAAACCTGGTGCGTCTACCAATTTCGCCACCTTCGCGGGATCGGCATTCTTTAAGTGCCGCGACGAACCTGAATTGTATCGAATGGGGGATGTCCACATTCCGCCAAGACATAGAATCTCGCATGGACTCTGAGCGCCCTGCCCCGGCCATTCATGGCGGCGGTCATTACGAAAACTTCCCCGTCGCCTCCTGGCTGGTTCCCCAATCGATTCGGCCCGCCGTGCTATCCCTCTATCGGTTTGCCCGATGCGGCGACGACCTGGCCGACGAGGGCGACGACCTCTCGGCCCAGGAAAGAACCGATCAGCTGCAGTGCTTGGAGGATGGCCTTTTGGATCGAAGCCCTCGGGCAGAGAATGACCCGACTCGCCCGCTATGGAATATTGGCCAGCGACTCGCGGTCGAGTTCCATCACGATTCCGAGTTGGTCTCACAGGCGCTCGCCCTGCTCTCCGCCTTCAAGCAAGACGCCAACTTTCAGCCCTTCCCCGACTGGCCATCGGTGCTCGACTACTGCAGCCGCTCGGCCAATCCCGTGGGCCGCATTGTCCTTGGACTACTCGGTGTCAAGGATGCCGACTCCCTCGCCCAGAGCGATTCCATCTGCACCGGATTGCAGCTCATCAATTTCGCCCAAGACCTCCACGAGGATCTCGGACGCCAACGGCCCACCATTCCAGTGGACCAATGGCCTCCGGGCCTGACTTGGAGCGCGCAGCGACTCCTTGGCCTTGACGCACTGTCTGACCAGGAGCGCAGTGCAATCAGCCGATCACTCGCAGAACGCGGCTTGGCCTGCCTTGATCGAGGGGCCGAACTCCCGGGCCGACTGCGCACCATGGATTTCTCGGGCGCCACCCGCATGGCCCTCGAAATCGGCCTAACGCTCGCGGGGGGTCGACGTGTGGGGCGGCGCATTCTCGAGCGCCCGCTCGTTCCCTGGAACTACTCCATACGACTGGGGACCGCGGATTGGATTGCGCTTCTATGGGAATCGCTTCATTTGGGCTTTCGATCGCCCTCAGCAGGTAGTCAGAAGCCATGACACCGCAAGCCTACTGCGCCGAGAAAGTCGCCTCCGCGGGCTCGAATCTCACGGCAGCCTTTCGACTCTTGGATAGGCCGCGCCGCTTGGCCATGGAGGCAGTCTATGCATTTTGTCGCGAAGTCGACGACGTGGCCGACGAATGCCAAGAGCAGGTCGTTGCACAACAAAAGATTGTTTGGTGGCACCAGGAGCTCGACCGCGTTTTTGGCGGGACTCCAGCGCATCCAGTGGGCAAAGCGTTGGCGCCGATTATTCAGCCATTTGATCTGCCGAAATCCGATTTCGAAGCGGTGCTCCAAGGCATGGCCCGAGACTTGCAGCCCATGGAGATCAGAGATTTCGACATGCTTGATGGTTACTGCGACCAGGTCGCTGGCGCCGTGGGGCGCTTGTCTGCCCGGGTCTTCGGGCCTTGCAATCAAGACTGCCTGTCTTACGCCACCGAGCTTGGCATCGCCCTGCAATACACCAACATCATTCGCGATGTCGGTGAGGATGCCCGCCGCGGCCGACTCTACCTGCCCACGTCACTGCTGGAAAAGCATCAACTCCTAGCCAATCAGATCTTGGCCCTCGAAGACAGCGCCGCCCTTCGACAGGCACTCGCCGAGATGGCCAAACATGCGCATGCGCGCTATGACAATGCCTTGGCACTACTTCCCGCTTCATACTGGAGGGCACAGCGGCCGGGGCTCATCATGGCCGCGACCTACCGAGACCTGCTGCATGCCATTGCGGAACTCGACTTTGCAGTCATGCACCAACGGGTCTCACTGGGCTGGATGAGGAAGCGTCTTCTTGTGCTGCTGACTTGGTGGGGTCGCCGACCAAGGTGAGGCCGAGAATCGTCATTCTCGGCGGGGGGTGGTCGGGGCTGAGCACGGCCTTGCATCTGAGCCACAACCCACAACTGGAGATCACCATTCTAGAGGCCGCGCCGCAGGCCGGCGGACGGGCCCGTGGGCTCGATTGGCAGACCGGTGTCGGCTCGGTGCCCATCGACAATGGGCAGCATTTGATTCTGGGCGCCTATACGGAGACCCTCGCACTCCTGCGCGAGGCCGGTGCCTTGAATCGATGGGAGTCGGGGCCCATGGCCTGGGCCTGCAACTTCAATTCAGCAGGCCAATTGCTCTGGCAGAGCATCCCCTCGATTGGCTTTCCGTGGCGCCTCTTATTGGCTGATGTCTCTGCGAGGCGTCCAGTGGGTTTTGATGCCTGGCCGATGCAATGGCGACTCTCTATGCTGAAGGTGATACTGCGTGCCCACCGACAGGACTGGTCTTCCAGTGGCACCGCCCAGGAGTGGTTCGCGCCAAGCACGCCTCCACCACTCATTGAAAAATTCTGGCGGCCCATGGTCGAGGGCGCCTTGAATACGGAATTCGAGCTGGCCAGCGCTGCCGTCTTTTTGCGCATTCTTCGCAACACCCTTGCCGGCCCAGGGGGTGCCACCGACTGCTGGCATCCCAAGCAAAACCTTGGCGAAGCGGCAATTGACCCCCTGTGTGCGCTTGCAGGCGCAAGGGGCGTGAGTATCAAAACTGGCTCTAGGGGTCTACGGATTTTGAACGACTCCATCGAATCCTCGCAGGGTGCCATTCCCTTCGATCATCTGGTGTTGGCCCTGCCTGCGCGAGACTGCTGCCGCATCTGGCAGCAGAGCGAACTGCCAGCAACGGCCGAATACCAGCGCTGGTCAAGCGTTGAGACCCGCGGTATCGCAACCCTCTGGGCCCTTCAAAACAAGAGTGGTCCGCACCTGCCGACGAGTCGCCTCGATTGCTCAAGGGGCCATCTCATCCTTCACCGCCCGCCGGGAGAATGGGGGCAGGTCCATGCCGCTGTTCACAGTGCAGTTCACCCAGCCAGTGACTGGGTGACTGCCGAAGATGCACTGCGCCGATCGATGCCCCCGCCGCTCTCCGAGTCGACCACCGAGACTCGACTGACCCATGAGCGTCACGCCACCTGGGCCTGCACGGCCGAGGCCGTTGATACAGGTAGAGCCTGGGGTCTGCCACAGACGGGGGTCGCCCGAATATGGCGGGCAGCCGATGACATGGCGATTGGATTTCCTGCAACGATTGAGTCGGCAGTCATCGGGGGGCGCCTGTGCGCCCAAGCCATTCAGAAGAGTTTTTCTAACGCGTCCTGAAGGCGACGCACCGGCAGAATCTCGATTCCATCGATGGCCTTCTTCGGTGCATTGGCCTCGGGAACGAGCGCCTTTGTGAACCCAAGACGTGCCGCCTCTCGCAGCCGCTCCTGCCCTCGTGGCGAAGGCCGTATCTCGCCGGCGAGCCCGAGCTCCCCGAAGATGATCAGGCCAGATTGCAGGGGGCGGTTGCGCAACGATGAGACCACTGCAGCAAGAATGGCCAGGTCGGCCGCAGTCTCTTGAATGCGAACACCGCCGACCGCATTCAAATACACATCCTGATCGAAGCAGGCAATCCCGCAATGCCTGTGAAGGATGGCCAGGAGCATGACCAGTCGTTGTGGGTCGAGTCCAACACAGAGCCGGCGCGGTGCGCCCGACTGCGCCTGATCCACAAGGGCCTGCACCTCAACCAGAAGCGGCCGAGTTCCCTCTTGGGTTGCAACCACACAGGCGCCCGGCACACGACTCGAGTTGGTATGGGAGGACCCCAGCTGCGCCTCGGATAAGAAGAGCGCCGAAGGATTCGAGATGGGCCGCAGACCGCGGTCGGTCATTGCAAACACACCCAATTCATTGACTGTGCCGAATCGGTTCTTGACTGCGCGCACCACTCGAAACGAGGCCTGTGCATCGCCCTCGAAATAGAGCACCGCATCGACCATGTGCTCAAGCACGCGTGGGCCAGCAAGGGCGCCCTCTTTGGTGACATGGCCCACCAAAAACAAACCACTGCCCGATGACTTGGCCCAACGCGTGAGTTGGCCGGCCGACTCACGGACCTGAGAGACCGAGCCGGCGGCCGAGCCGATGGCCTCTGAAAAAACCGTTTGAATCGAGTCGACGACCAAGAGCTGTGGCTTGGTTTTCTCGAGGACCAGCAAAATCCGCTCGAGCTGGGTCTCTGCAAGAATTTGGATTGAGGCCAGCGCCGCCTCGGTCAGCCCAAGTCTTCGCGCGCGCATGGCCACCTGCTCACTGGATTCCTCACCGGTCACATACAAAAGCCGCTGGTTTGGATTGCCCACGCAGTGCTCCGAGAGGGCCTGCAGCAACAAGGTGGACTTGCCAATTCCTGGGTCACCACCGAGCAGGACCACCCCACCTGGGACCATTCCACCACCCAAGACGCGATCGAACTCATCGAGCCCCATGCTCCAGCGCGCCTGCTCGCTCAGTTGTACATCGGAGAGCCGCTGGATGCCTGCGCTCGGGGCAAAGCCGGAAGCGGCCCGGCCGCCACCCAGTCCCGACTCAAGGGTGTTCCAACTGCCACAGCCATCGCACTGGCCTTGCCACTTGGCAAAGGCTTGGCCGCATGCCTGGCATACAAATGCCAACTTCTCTTTTGCCATGCGACTAGCCGTCCGACGATCGTCTGGGTACGCGCTCGGTGACTCCGGTCATGAGCTCATAGGCAGAGGTGGCACAGTGCTTGGCCACGGTATCGATGGGCAAGGCCTGCCCCCAGAGTTCCACCTCAGCGCCCACCTCTGCAGACGGATGGCGAGAGAGGTCCAAAGTGAGCATATCCATCGAGACCTGCCCGACCAGCGGGCAGAGATGCCCGCTCACCCAAACCGGCGTGCCGTCGGGCGCCGCGCGCATAACGCCATCGGCATAACCAGCGGCCACCACACCGATTCGCATCGAACGCTTGGCGACGAATCGGCCGCCATAGCCCACTGCATCGCCGGCCTCGAGACTCTGAATCGAGATGAGCCGACTCCGCAACGATGCCGCACCAACCAGGCCCAATTGCTGTGACGTTTGATCCGGCAGAGGGCTTGCCCCATAGAGGGCGAGGCCCGGGCGCAGCCAACCCAAGCGGGCATCGGAATGACGAAATGCTGCCGCGGAATTGGCCACCGAGAGCGGTTCATCGGGATGTCGATCGAGTCGGGTCGTCATTGCCTTGAAGAGGCGCAAAGGCAAATGAACGCCCTCGGCATCCTCCGCGCTGGCGAAATGCGTCATCATGCCAACGCCACCGGGCAGGAGTCGACGCATCTGCTCGACTCGATCGGCCAACCAAGGCAGGCTGGCCGATGGAAATCCCAAACGATTCATCCCGGTGTTGAGCTTGATCCATATGCGACCGAGGGTGCCCTTTGATTCGCTGCGCTCGTAACGCGCAAAGAGCCGGTTGATCTGCTCATGGGTGTGGACCACCATATCGAGACCAAGCCGATGGGCCTCTTCCAAGTCATCGTGATCGAAGGCACCCTCGAGCAATAGAACAGGCTTGGTCCATCCTCGATCCCGAAGAAAGACCGCCTCCTCGATATCCAAGACCGCAAGGCCATCGGCCTGTGCAAAGCCATCGACCACCGCCTCTAGTCCATGGCCATAACCACGCGCCTTGATGACTGCCCAGACCGAGGCCCCCAGGGAGAGTTGCCGAATGCGCTGAAGGTTCGCACGCATCGCCGATGGATGAACGCGCAATTCAATGGGCCGAGACATGCGCCCATTGTAGGTCCTTGAAACCCTAGCCTTCCATCATAGAATTTCGCATAGCCACGAGATCCTCCCAGGCGCGACGCCGCGATGCGGCCTGGCGAAAGGCTGTCGGATCAGGAATCCAAACCGCCATCTCATCCTCCAAGGCGGCTGCTGCGACGCCCTCACCCGCAAGTCGAATCCGCAGGCAAGCCCCACTGCCGGTTGCAGTTCCCTCATCGGACCAATGCCTGGTCGTTGCTCGACCCACAAAGACGTGGTCGACCATCGCGCAAACCACCCGATGCACAGTCGAGTCACGAATAGAGGCATCCATGACGATTTGCAGGGGGCGCCTTGGCACTGCCCGCTGAATCCAAAGGGGGTTGAGGCCCAGGACCGATAGCGCCGAGGCGGTCATCATGCGGTGCACTCCGCCGACTCTCTATTCGCGATGCCACTGACACCACGGGCAAGAACCAAGGCGTCTTCACGTTGGCCATCGTTGTCCGGGTAGTAGCCCTTTCGCATGCCAATCTCATCAAAGCCATTGCGCTGATAGAGGCGCAGTGCCGCTCGATTGCTCGGACGCACCTCGAGCAGTACCCGCTCAATTCCCAGCGTCCGAAGCCCATCCATCCACTTCATGAGCATCCACTGGCCAAGGCCCCGTCGATGCCGAGCCGGCGCAATGGTGAAGTTCAAGAGATGGGCCTCATCGACCACTCGCATCCAAACCAAGTAGCCGACCATCACGCCCTGATCCACCAAGACCTCACCCACGTAACCCGCCGCAAGGGAGTCCTTGAAGTTTCCCGTTGTCCATGGATGTGGATAGGCCTGGTTCTCGATCACCATGATGGAGGCCAAATCGTTGTGTTGCATGGGGCGCATGCGCATTGCAGATTCCGACTGCCGCTCCTCGATCGTCTGGGCAACCCGCTCGCGAACATAGAGCGGCTGGGCATGGGCAACATCCACAAGATGAAGAGTTGAATCATTGGCTGCCATTCGATCGCCCATTACCGCAGCTGCCCAACCCGCGAGACTGCAGGCACTCGGGCAGGCGGCAAAGGGACCCACGAGTTCCGATTGACTCGGCGCAAGAACGCGCTCCACCCCATCAATGGGCTGGCTCGCGACCACAACTGCTGGATCGCCTACCAGCTGAAGACCCATATGACTGGGGCGCCACTGAACAAGCGCCCGATAACTCTCGCCAAGACGCGCATCGAATAGAACCTCAAGGACCGCGTCTGAGCGAATGCCACGGGTCTCAACGAACCAGCGGGCAACCGCCTCGAAGGCACTGATCAACATCACGCGAAGACCCAGCGCGGTGGCGAGGCCTTGGACGAATCCCACCCCAATGCGCAAACCCGTGAACGAACCGGGACCATGGACCACGGCCAAGCCGCGGAGCGCGCCCCATTCAATCCCTGCCTCCTCGAGCAGGCGGCTGCCCATCGGAAGGAGATCGCTCGCCTGAGAGCGACCCGAAGGGGATGAGGCAGCAAGCCAATGGTTCGGACCAAGCACGACAACAATCGAGGTCACCGAGCCAGAGGTGTCCACCACCAATGCGGGATAACCAAACCCCATACGACTAGGGCGCAACCGCCCGAAGAACCACCGAGGCCTGCGCAGCAATGCCTTCTGCGCGACCAGTAAAACCCAAGTGCTCCGTGGTGGTGGCTTTCACATTGACCAACCCACAGCGGGTGTCCTCACTGATGTTCTGGATCATCGCAGGGATGTGTGGCGCCATCTTCGGGGCCTGGGCAATGATGGTTGCATCGAGTTGCCAGACCCGAAGACCAAGACCGGCAACACGATCAACCACCGTTCGCAAGAGAACGCGACTGTCAGAGTCTTTGTAAGCGCTGTCTGTATCGGGGAAATGCTTGCCGATATCGCCCAGACCCGCCGCACCAAGAATTGCATCGGCAATGCTGTGAAGAAGCACATCGGCATCGGAATGTCCAAGCAGCCCCTTTTCATGGGGGATGTGAACACCGCCGATCATCAGCCGACGTCCCTCCACCAGGGCGTGGACATCAAAGCCCGTGCCCACACGGGGGAAGTCATCTGCCACTGCCTGAGAAAGGCGAGCCTGCGGGTCTTTGGATGGGTCCACAAAATCCTCTTCGAACGTCATTTTAATGTTGGAGCGATGGCCCGGCACCAGATCGGGAGAACGGCCCGCATGCTCCATTGCACTGGCCTCATCGGTGGCCTCGGGGTGCAGATGAAGTGCTTTCACCAGTTCATTGAGCGCAAACATCTGGGGCGTCTGTGCAGCCCAGAGTCCATCCCGAGGAACGGTCTTAGCAATGCGGCGTCCACCCTCCGACTGCTTGACTGTATCTGCAATTGGAAGGGCAAGAATGGCCCCGTGGGCGCTGGCCAGACCTGACTCCAGCAGTCGAATGAGCTCTGGCTCTCTCACCCATGGCCTGGCCGCATCGTGAACGAGCACCCAGTCCATATCGGTGGCCGCCTCTTTGCAGCCCTGGGCAATCAGTTCAAGACCAGCCAAGACCGAGGCAGAGCGGTTTGCCCCTCCAATCTTGACTGCGGCCAGCCGAAGGTCACTCGAGGCAATGCGAGGGTGATTGCAGAGAATTGAATCGATTCCGTCTGACACCCAATCGTTGTCGTCTGGTGCAAGGACCACCAAAATGCCAGCGAAGTCTGAGCGACTCCCCAGCACGGAGAGCGCCGAGATGGTCTGAACAAGCATCGGAACGCCGGTCTCGAGCGGCCAATATTGCTTGGGCTTTGAGAGGCCGGCCCGGCTGCCCGAGCCGGCGGCAGGAATGACCGCCCAGATACATCGCGCCTTGGGCCCGGGTGAACCATGGGTCAATGCGCTCTGGCGAGATGCGCTGGCCCAGGCGAGTACCTCGCCTCGAGTCAGAAGAAACCGGGTCTTTGCTTGCATGGCCCTAAAATTAACAGATGAACACCCTTGCCGAGGCCAAAGCGTGGCTTCGCGACCCCATTGCCTTGCACGAAAAGACACGACCGGTGGCCGGGCAGTCGCTGGCCCTGCCCATGGAGCATGGATCGGCCGACAGTCTCCTGCTGTCTGGTTGGGCCGAGGGGCTCATTGGTCAGAATCGGCACCGGGGCGCCGGCAGTCTCATTGTTGCGAGCGACGCGGCCCACGCCACTCGACTGGCGGGCGAACTCAGTCAGTTCAATCCCGCCCTCTGTGTTCGGCTTCTCAGTGACTGGGAAACCCTCGCCTACGAGGCCTTCTCTCCCCACCAAGACCTGATCTCCGATCGACTGCTCGCTCTCTACGAATCCCTGCAAGGTGGTGTCGATGTTCTGGTGGTTTCGGCGGCCACCGCGCTGCAGCGAATCTGCCCACCAAGCTTTCTTGCGGCCAATACCTTTTTTATTAAGCCCGGTCAGTCATTGCGACTCGAGAGCCTTCGCGAGCAACTGCGAACCGCTGGCTACAACCCCGTGAGCCAGGTCGTGTCTCCAGGCGAATACGCCCTGCGCGGCGGAATCATTGATCTCTTCCCCACGGGAAGCACCCTTCCCTATCGAATCGAACTCCTCGACGATGAGGTCGACTCGCTTCGCGTCTTCGATCCAGACAGCCAACGAACCATTCATCCCGTCAATGAGATTCGTCTGCTGCCAGGGCGCGAGTATCCCCGCGACGAGGCCTCGGCCATGCGGTTGCGCGCGAAATGGCGCGAACAGTTTGAGGGCGACCCATCGCGCTGCAGCCTCTATCGCGATGCAGCCAATGGGGTCTTCGGTGCGGGCATTGAGTATTACCTGCCCCTTCTCTTTGAAGAGCCACTCGGGAGCATCTTCCAGTACCTGCACCCCCAGGCCGAGTTGGTCTTCTTGGGCAACATCGAGCCCTCCATGCAAGAGTCGATGGCCGATGCCCGGTCGCGCCACGAGTTTCTCAAGCACGACATCGAGCGTCCCGTGCTGCCGCCCGATCAGATTTTTCTATCCCCGGAAGAGTTCTTTCTTCTCTCCAAGACCTGGTCGCGCCTGACGATTTCAAGGCCACAGTCCGAAGGCTTGAGCCAGCCTGTCCCGGATGTTCGAGCCGATCGTCGAGCCGCAAATCCACTGTCGCGGCTGGTTGATGTGCTCTCCGCAGCGCAGGAAAGAGACGAGAAGATTTTGATGGTGGCCGAGACCAAGGGCCGGGAGGAGACCCTGATTCAGTACCTCGCCGAGGCCAACATTGGATGCGAGTCGGTGGAGTCCTGGCAACAGGTCATCGAGACCAATCCCCGACCGGGCACACTGCTGACCTGGAGTGCGCAAGTGCAGTCGGGCTTCAAAGCCCCTTGGCTTGGCTTAACGCTTATCACCGAGACCGAACTCTTCGCAGAGATGGAGCGTCGGCGACGCCACGGTGCAAAGTCTCGAGAAACCAATGTCGATGCAATCATTCGCGACCTCTCGGAGCTCAAACCGGGCGACCCGGTCGTGCATCTCCAACATGGGATTGGCCGCTATCGGGGCCTTGAGCACCTTGATCTTGGCGAAGGTGAGACCGAGTGCCTCAAGCTTACCTATCAGGGCGACAGCGTTCTGTATGTGCCGGTCTCCCAACTGCACCTGATTGGACGCTACAGCGGAACCAGCCCCGATTCCGCACCGCTTCATTCATTGGGGAGCGGCCAGTGGGAGCGTGCACGCGCCCGGGCGGCCAAGCAGGCCCGTGATACGGCTGCCGAACTCCTCAATCTCTATGCCAGACGGGCGGCCCGGCAAGGGCATTCCTTTCGTTTCGAACCTCGCGATTACGAGCGCTTTGCCGACGGATTCGGATTCGAAGAGACGCCCGATCAATTGGCCGCCATTCATGCGGTTGTGCAAGACATGGTCAAAGACAAGCCCATGGACCGCCTCATCTGCGGAGATGTCGGCTTTGGCAAGACAGAGGTCGCGCTTCGTGCCGCCTTCATCGCGGTACTCGATGGCAAGCAAGTGGCCGTGCTCTGCCCAACCACCCTTCTTGCCGAACAGCACTTTCAAACCTTCCAGGATCGATTCAGCAGCTGGCCGGTGCGCATCGCCGAGCTCTCGCGGTTTAAGACTGCAAAAGAAATTCAGCAGGCCCTTGCTGGCCTGGAGTCCGGTGAAGTCGATATTGTGATTGGTACCCACAAGATTCTCTCTGCACAGACCTCCTTCCACCGCCTGGGCTTGGTCATCATCGACGAAGAGCATCGATTCGGCGTGCGGCAGAAGGAGGCACTCAAGAACCTTCGCGCCGAGGTGGATGTCTTGACCCTGACCGCCACCCCAATACCGCGAACCTTGGCCATGAGCCTCGAGGGAATTCGCGACTTCTCGGTGATTGCAACCGCGCCGCAGAAGCGCCTTGCAATCAAAACAATGGTGCGACGGGAATCGCCCTCGACGGTGCGAGAGGCCCTGCTTCGTGAGCTCAAGCGCGGTGGGCAGTCGTATGTGCTGCACAACGAGGTCAGCACCATGCAGAATCGATTCGAGGCACTCTCGGCCCTGGTGCCCGAGGCTCGCATTGGAATTGCCCACGGGCAGATGGCAGAGCGTGAGCTGGAGCAAGTCATGCGCGACTTCAACCAGCAGCGCATCAATGTGCTTCTCTCCACCACAATCATTGAGACAGGAATCAATGTCCCCACGGCCAACACCATCGTGATGTATCGGGCCGACCGCTTTGGTCTCGCCCAGCTTCACCAACTCCGCGGTCGAGTGGGTCGCTCACACCACCAAGCCTATGCTTACCTATTGGTTCCCGATGAAACCGCGGTCTCAAAGGACGCGATCAAGCGACTCGAGGCCATTCAAGCCATGGAAGAGCTCGGCAGCGGATTCTTTTTGGCCATGCACGATCTGGAGATTCGCGGTGCCGGGGAAGTCTTGGGCGACAGCCAATCCGGCGAAATGACCGAAGTGGGCTTCCAGCTCTACAACGACATGCTCTCAGAGGCGGTCGGTGCGCTGAAGGCCGGGCGCGAGCCCGACATGGATGCGCCCTTGAAAGCCATTACCGAGATCAATCTCCATCTGCCGGCACTTCTGCCCGCAGACTACTGTGGCGATATTCACGAGCGACTCACACTCTATAAACGACTGGCGTCGGCCTCGGATCTTGAGTCCCTCGAGGCCATTCAAGAGGAACTCATCGACCGGTTTGGGAAGCTCCCGGATGCCGCCCGGGGGCTGATCGAGACGCACCGCCTTCGCATTCGGGTCAAGGCACTGGGTATTCGCAAGCTCGATGCCACCAGCGACCATGTGGTGATGCAGTTCGATCGAGAGGCACCCGTGGACCCAGCCCTGGTGATTCAAATCATTCAAAAAGACAATCGATTCAAACTCGCCGGCCCAGAGAGAATCAAAATGACTGCCTCCTCAGAGGACCTCTCACGCCGCCTCGTCCATGTGCGCGAAGCAATCTTTCTTTTGTTTCCATCGCACGCCAAGTCTTAGACTCAGTCGCCCACACACCCATGCAGACAAATGAGGAACAAAGAATGCGAGGCCATCTTGTGCTGGTATCGGGCAGCCAACCCAATGCAGACGGCGCTCTACGAACAATCGATCCCGCCCTGGGTCGCTCGCTCGCCAACCTGATCGAGCGGCCGCTCGCACGTTCATCCGAGCATGCGGCTGTTATTGGCCCTCTCGATGCCTCAACCGTAGACCACTTCTGTCGCGAAATCCTCGAACGGTTCTCAACCATGTATGGCTGCGACTATTTCTTTGTTCCCCTGGGACGGTCTCTGGGCGACTTCAGCGTGCTTGCCATGGACATGGACTCAACGGTGATCAACATTGAGTGCATTGATGAACTCGCCGACTTCATCGGGAAGAAGGCCGAGGTGGCAGCGGTTACAGCCGCCGCCATGCGCGGAGAAATCAAGGATTACGGAGAAAGCCTCCGGCAACGGGTTCGACTCCTCGATGGTCTCGAGGTGAAGGCCATGGACTCGCTGATTCAAGAGCGGCTTCGAATCAACCCGGGCGCAGCGGAGTTGGTCACCCGGGCCAAGGCGCTTGGGCTCCACACCATGCTGGTCTCGGGTGGCTTCTCGCCAATCACCGACCATGTGGCCTCGAGGCTTGGTTTCGATGAGGTGGTCTGCAACACATTGGGAGTCGATGCGGGTCGGTTCAACGGAACCGTGGTGGGGCCTATTATTGATGGCCCTGCCAAGCAGGGTGCGGTTGCCGACCGTTGCAAGCAGCGCTCCAAACCGAGTTCATCGGCCATTGTCTTTGGCGACGGCTCCAACGACATCCCCATGATGCAGATTGCAGGAATGAGTGTGGCTTATCGTGCGAAGCCTTCTGTGCGTGAAGTCGCCCTAGCCCGAATTGACCACGGGCGACTCGACAGCCTCTTGCATGCGTGGGATGAATCGCTCAAAGCCGCTGTATAGAAGGTAATGCTGCCCCGAGCAGCGCCCAAAGAGACTCAGATTCACGCGACGGGCGACATCGAGTCCCATCTGGGTCACGCCAGAGCGAGAGAGCAAGAACGGAATGCCCATCTGCGCGCCTTTAATCACCATCTCGGATGTGAGGCGACCCGTGGTGTAGAAGACCAAGCCTGCTCCATCGAGTCCCTCAAGCCACATTCGGCCGGCAATTGCATCAACGGCATTATGACGGCCCACGTCCTCGATGAACATTAAAAGCTCGGTGCCGCGAAAAAGTGCGCAGCCGTGAACGGACCCTGCCTGTTTGTAGATGGAGCGATGCTGCCTCACAACATCGACAATGCCGACCAGGGTCTGGTGATCGAGACGTGCACTTGGAGCGAGTGAAATGGAATCGATGTCCGAGAGAATGTCGCCGAAGATGGTGCCCTGTCCACAGCCAGTGGTGATGGTTCGTTTCTCTTGGCGTTCATTTAAAAATCGAATGCCATCGCGAGTCACCACCGAAGCAGCGGCCACCTCCCAGTCCACCTGAATCGAAACAAGCTCCTCGAGCGACTGAACAAACCGTTGATTCTTCAGATAACCCAACACAAGGGCCTCGGGCGCACCGCCCAAGGTCATAAGGGTAACCAACTCCTGCTTGTCGACATAGACCGTTAGGGGGCGCTCTCCTGGAATCAGGATGGACTTGCGCCGACCCTGGTCGTCTATGACCTCGGCCTCTGCAACCAATGGAATGGCAGCGTCACTGAGTATGGGGTGCTGACTCATGGGTGTGGGTGCATCTCAGGCAAGCAATTCCGAAAGACGCGAGGCCTCCAACTCGGGGCATGGCCTCTCGTAGCCCTCATAGCCATCGAGCCGATCGGTCCAATCGTTCTCTGCGAGCATGGCGATAAGTTTTTCAACGCCGGGCGTGGCCAATTCCTGTTCCCGACAGACAATCCAATAATCCTCGTCAAAGAGAGGCACAAAACCAAGGCCACGGTCTCGAGCTGCCGATTCCAAGCCCAGTCCCGCCTCTGCGGCACCGCTCCAAACCGCCTGCGCAACCGCCGCGTGCGAGGGTTCCTCGAAACGGTAGCCTTGAATGGAGTCTGCGGATACACCATGGTCGTCGAGCCAGGCATCGAGAAAGAGTCGGGTGGCGGCCCCAGGAAGGCGGTTAACGAATCGGAAGGTGCCATTGAGAAGGTCGGGCAATCCCTTTAGGCCCAGGGGATTGTTGGCCTCCACGATGAGCCCCTGGGTTCGCCGAGCGAATGGAATGAGCAGACCATCGGCCCCCGCAGCAGACTTTCGCATGGCCTCCTTGAGTCGGCGGATGGTTCCCTCGAGGTCGTGCCGCGATCGCGGCACATGAAATCCAGCAAGTTGAGATCGGGCATCGGAATACCGAGCCAAGGCCTCGAGGCTGCCACAGAAACGCAGCTCCAAGTGCAGACCACGCTCGACTGCTGTGTCGCGGAAGCGGGCCAAGGCATCGTCATGGCTGGCTGGAATACTCACGACATGGGCGTCGTCATCAAAGGCCGTGCCGAAGACGCGCTCTAAATCCGCTCGCAGCGCGGCGATCTGAGGCGAGAGCCGCGACTGAACCTGACGCTCGGCCCAGAGAAGTTTTTGACCAAACGTTGTGAGCTGGGCCTTCTGGCCTTTTTCCCAGACGATCAACTCACGCTCGAAACGTGCCTCCCAGCGCTTTAGCTCTCCCCAGACATGGCGGTAAGAGAATCCAAGGGTGTGGGCCGCCGCTGAGATGGAGCCACGTCGCTCAACGGCATCGAGCATCTGAATGAGCGGGTGATGAACCAGGTCATCGCTCTGTGACTGATCGGCCAGGCTATAAGCCAGCGAGACCCGAAGCGGGCGGTGGAATCCCCTATGCATAACTGGTTATATGGTGCGCTGCGATTGAAGCCTCTAGCATACGCCCTCTAATGAGTGACATCTCTCAAAGCATTGCGATTGCAACGCAACTCGTCCTCGATCTCGACCCAGGCCTTGTTGCAATCGTTGCCCGTTCATTCACAGTCAGCGTATCGGCAACGGCCTTCGCCTGCCTAATTGGCTGCACCCTCGGTGCAATGCTCGGCGCACGAGACTTCAGTGGCAAGCGCATCACCATTCTGCTGCTCAATACCTATGTGGCCATTCCTGCCGTTGTGGTGGGTCTTATTACCTATCTTCTGCTTTCGCGCTCGGGTCCTCTGGGAAGCCTTGGCTGGCTCTTTAGTCTGCAGGCCATGATTTTTGCGCAGACGCTGCTGGTGATCCCCCTGGCGGCCACCATGACACGCCAACTCATCGAGGATGCCGACCGACGAATCGGCGAGGGCCTTCGCTCGATGGGGGCTGGCCTGCTTGCTCGTGCACTCTTGCTACTGGTTCATGAGCGTGCGGCACTGCTCACCATTCTGATCACCTGCTTTGGCCGTGCGATTGCAGAGGTGGGCACGGTCATGATGGTCGGCGGCAACATCGATGGATTCACCCGGGTGATGACCACAGCCATCGCGCTCGAAACAAGCAAGGGTGACCTGCCCCTGGCCATCGGCCTTGGAATTGTTCTCCTCATGGCCGTCTTGCTTCTCAACCTGCTCCTCTTCGCAGTGGCCCACCGCAGCCCAGGGCAGGAGGCACGGTCGTGATTCGAATCAACAGCCTGCGCGTCATTCGGATGCAAGAACCCATCCTTCAGATTGACTCACTCCACATCGGCGCAGGAGAGGTCGTGGGTCTCATGGGGCCCAACGGAAGTGGGAAGACCACCCTGCTGCGGGCCCTGCATGGGCTTATTCCTGAATCACGCGGCCAGGTTCAGACCGAGCTGGACCTGCGCATTGCAATGGTGTTTCAACGCAGCCAATTGCTGCACCTGTCTGCGGGGCTCAACCTTCGACTCGCCGCCTGGTTCGCGGGCAGAACCTGGCAAGAAGCGAGGCCGCTCGTAGACAAGTCACTTCAAAACATGGGTCTTCTCGATCTGAGGGAGCGGCTGGCCACCCGACTCTCTGGCGGTCAGCAACAGAGGCTCTCTCTGGCAAAGGCGCTGATTCGCCAGCCCGATTTGCTTCTGCTGGACGAGCCACTCTCGGCACTCGACGCCGAATCAAGCACTCAATGCATCCAAACACTCTCTGGGTTTGTCAACGAGAACCGCCCGCTGACCAGGCCACGGACGATTGTCTTTAGCTCTCACTCCGAGGCACAGACATTGGCGCTCGCCAGCCGCATTATTCGCCTCGAGAAAGGGCGAATCATCGAGGACAAACCGGTGCGAGCATCCTCTTAAACAAGGCCATCGAAAGGAATCACAGAGACTCGATCGCCCTTGGCCACAAGCGAGGCATCGTGATCGAGCATGACCAGGCAATTGGCATCGCTCATCGAGCGCAGAATGCCAGAGCCCTGGCCCCCAGTGGTTCTCACCCGGGTCTCGCCCTTGGCGTCGACAAATAAGACACCGCGTCGATACTCGGTCCGACCTGCACGCTTGGGAATCTCCTCATCGCTCACCGCCTGCATCACCACGCCGCCCTCGCCCTTGGCTCCCATCATCGACAAGAGTCCGGGGCGTACAAAGAGATAGAAGGTCACCATGACCGCCACCGGATTGCCAGGCAATCCAAAGAGCACGGCTGAGTCTCCCTCGCCGACACGTGCTCCCGACCAGATACGACCGAAGGCCATGGGGCGACCCGGGCGCATTGCAATGCGCCAGAAGGTAACGTCACCAAGCTTGGCCATCATGGTCTTAATAAAATCGGCCTCTCCCACCGACACGCCACCCGAGGTCACGATTGCATCGGCAGAGCTCGCGGCCTGACGAAAGGCTGCCTCGAGAAGCTCGGGTTGATCGGGGACGACCCCCATATCAACAACGTCCACACCGAGTCGGGCCAGCATGCCAAAGAGCGTGTAACGATTGCTGTCATACACACAGCCCGGATCGAGTGCCTCACCGACTGAGCGCAGCTCATCGCCTGTTGAGAAGAATGCGACTCGCACGCGCCTGCGGACCCCCAACTCCGAAAACCCAAGAGAGGCCGCCAAGCCAAGATCCGCGGGCCGAATGATTCGACCGGCCGACAAGGCGGGCTTGCCCTGTGTGAGGTCCTCGCCCATCAGGCGGCGGTTGTCACCGCGTCGAACCGCCTTCGAGAGGAACCGAATGGTCTGCCCATCGCGTTCGGTGAACTCCTGCGGAATGACGGTGTCGCAGCCGCTGGGCATCACCGCTCCTGTCATGACTCGAACACAGTGCCCCGGCTCACAGTGGCCATTGAACTGGCGTCCCGCGAAGGCCTCTCCTTTGACCGTGAAAGAGAGTGTTTCCCCAGCACCGGCTATGCAACCACCGTCAAAGGCATAGCCATCCATGGCTGCGTTGTCATGACTCGGGACATTAATCGGAGAAACCAAGTCTTTGGCCAAGACCCGGCCGAGGGCGGCACGAACGGGAACACGCTCGACTGCCCAATCGATTTCACGTGGCGCGCATAGCGCCTCAATGACTTCAATGGCCTTGGAGACACGCAAGGCGTCGGGGTCGTAGCCCGAGAGGCATGAAACTATCTGATCCAGCTGCGTCAACGCTGACATGACGAATCCTCGCTGTGAATAGAGAGACCTTGACTCAATGCCTCAAGCTCATCGAGTGTGTTGGCATTGGCAAAGGCATTCTTTGACTCAAAAGAAACCTGGGCAACCCCAATCGAGCGAACCCACTCATCGATCTTGCGCCCCCCAGACCCGAGGTAGTCGCGAAGGCCTGAGACGGCAGAGGTCTTTACGCAGAGAAAAACAGGCTGCCGCTGTGTACGGCCTTCTTCGCTCGGGCTCAGAGGATAGGCCGCCAGGCATCCCTCACGCTCTGCGGCATTCATTAATCGCTCCACCAAATCGAGAGGAAAGAAGGGAACATCGCAGGGGACCACCTGAAGCCACTCCGTCTCGCAATGTTCTAAGCCAACCAAAATTCCTGCCAGAGGGCCCTGGAAGCCCTCAAGGCTGTCCCCAAGAACCCCAACGCCAAGCGCCTCGTAATGCGCCTGGTTGCGATTCGCACTGACGAGCAACTGACTGACCTGACGCCGAAGCCGCTCCATCGCTCGCTGTGCAAGCGGCTGCCCTTGAAACTCAACCAGGCCCTTGTCGCGGCCATGCATTCGCGAACCCTGGCCACCCGCTAACACAAGGCCCGTGACCTGTTCAGAGTAATTAGGCATTGATGCCCTGGCTGGCCAAGTATTCGTCGTAGCTGCCCTTGAAATCGGTGACCGAGCCATCACCAGTCATGGCCCAGATGCGATTGGCAACCGCATTGACGAACTCGCGGTCATGGGAGACCACAAAGAGGGTTCCCTGAAACTTCTCAAGCGCCATCTGCAGTGATTCGATCGACTCCATGTCCAAGTGATTGGTCGGCTCATCCATGATGAGCACATTGGCCCGCTCGAGCATAAGGCGACCAAAACTCATGCGGTGTTTTTCTCCACCTGACAACACAGAAACCACTTTGTGAACTTCGTCGCCAGAGAACAACAATCGACCAAGAATCGAGCGAATGGCCTGATCGTCATCGCCCTCCTGGCCAAAGCGCTGCAGCCACTCGGTCAGCGTGCGCGATTGCTCAAACTCCGGATAGACGTCCTGCGCCATATAGCCAATTTGCGCATTCTCGGACCACTTCACAAGGCCTGAATCCACACCGACACCACCCAGTTCCGCGCCAATCAGGGCCTTGACCAGGGTGGACTTGCCCGCCCCGTTTGGTCCGACAACCGCAATTTTCTCTCCAGCCTCGACCATCAATGAGACCTTGTTTAGAACTGGACTGCCCCGCTCGTAGGTCTTGACCACGCTCTGCAAATGCACCGCCTGGCGATAGAGTTGTTTGGTCTGTTCGAACCGAATGAAGGGGTTCTGACGCGAGGAGGGTCGAACATCGACAGCCTCGGACTGAATCTTTTCAATGAGCTTTCGACGAGAGGTGGCCTGCTTGGCCTTGGACTTGTTTGCAGCAAATCGGCGAACAAACTCTTGGAGTTCACTGACGCGGTCTTTGCTCTTTGCATTGGCCGCCATGAGCCGTGCCCGAGACTCGGTCGATGCAAGCATGTAGTCATCGTAGTTGCCGGGATATATCCGAATCTCGCCGTAGTCCACATCGGCCATGTGCGTGCAGACCTGATTCAAGAAGTGTCGATCGTGCGAGATGATGATCATGGTGCTGTCGCGATCGTTGAGCAGGTCCTCGAGCCAGCGAATGGTGTCGATGTCTAGGTTGTTGGTGGGCTCATCGAGCAGCAGAACATCTGGATTCCCAAAGAGCGCCTGGGCCAGCAGCACCCGCAGTTTCCATCCCGGCGCAATCTCGCGCATGGGGCCCTGGTGTTGCTCAAGCGGAATGCCAGCACCGAGAAGCAATTCTCCGGCCCGGGCCTCGGCGGTGTAGCCATCGAACTCTGCGAATCGTGCCTCAAGGTCGGCGGCCCGCATATAGTCTTCTTCTGAGGCCTCTGGATTGGCGTAGATCAAATCGCGCTCGGTCATCGCTGTCCACATCTCTTCATGGCCCATCATCACAACGTCGAGCACACGGACATCCTCGTAGGCGAATTGGTCTTGGCGAAGCTTGCCGAGCCGGATCATTCCCTCTTTAGTAACCGACCCACTGCTCGCCTCGAGATCATCGCCAAGAATCTTGATAAAGGTGGACTTGCCGCAGCCGTTGGCACCAATGAGCCCATAGCGATTGCCCTCGGTGAACTTGACCGAGACATTCTCAAAGAGCGGCTTGCCGCCAAATTGCATCGTGATATTGGCCGTCGACAACATATCAATTCCCTTTAATAAATCGTTTAACGCGAGACCCAGCGGCGCGCGTTGTTAAACATCTCCATCCATGGCGAGGCATCGCCGTATGCGTCAAATGACCTTGGGCGCCAGGAGAGCTGAACATTCCGAAAGACGCGCTCGGGATGCGGCATGAGAATGGTGACCCGGCCATCGTCATTGGTCAGGCCGGTGACCCCCTTGGGAGACCCATTGGGGTTGTATGGGTAGGCCTCCGCAGCCTCGCTGCCGGGAGAGACAAAACGAAGGGCGATGTGCGCTTGGGCCTCGGCATTCTTTGTTTTACTGGTCCACTGGGCCCGGCCCTCGCCGTGAGAGACCACGACCGGCAGTCGGGCACCCTGCATCCCATCGAAAAACAGTGAAGGCGAATGCACAATCTCCACACAAGACAAACGGGCCTCGAACTGCTCGGACTCATTGCGCACAAACCGAGGCCAGGCCGCCGCGCCCGGAATGATTGAGGCCAACCCAGAAATCATCTGGCAGCCATTGCAGACTCCCAAGGCAAAACGATCGGCCCTATGAAAGAAGTCGGTGAAGGCATCGCGCAGTCGGGCGTTGTAGAGAATGCAGCGTGACCAGCCCTGGCCCGCGCCCAGAACATCACCGAAGGAGAAGCCCCCGCATGCAACAAAGCCGCGAAAGTCGAGCAGATCCACGCGACCGGATGCAAGATCGGACATATGCACATCCCACGACTCAAATCCTGCTCGATCGAAAGCGGCCGCCATCTCCACCTGCCCATTGACCCCCTGCTCGCGAAGAATGGCAACCTTGGGCTGCTGGCCGGTGTGCACGGCCGGCCCTGGGATGAGCCGCTCATGAAGAGAGGTGGGCAGATGAATCGGCATGGGATTGACTGCCTCGAGCTGCGACTTGCGCTCCGACTCCACCACCGCAGGATTGTCGCGGCGGGCCGCAATATCGAATGAGTTCTGACCCCAACTCTTCTGGAGGCTTGCCCGTGATGCGCTGAAAATGCATTTGGCATCGCGGTAGATCTCGATGGCGTCACGGGGATTGAGACTGCCAATCTCATGCGCCTGGGACGAGAGCCCATGTGCCCGAAGGACATCCATCACCCGGGTTCGCTCGGACTTGCGAATCTGAATAACAACACCAATCTCCTCTGCGAAGAGGGCCGCCAGGCTCAGGGCCTCGCGTTGTTCACGGACCTGGTCGGGCCGAATCTTGAAGTCACCCCAATCCTGGGCATGGGGATCAATCGTGAGCAGATCCAAATTCAGTGTGACACCCGATCGCCCAGCAAATACCATCTCGGCCACACACGCCATCAAGCCACCGTCGGAGCGATCGTGATAGGCCAAGACCAGAGATTGCTCCCGTAGGTTTGCGAGGGCTGCATGAAGTCTTGCTAGGGACTCAATGTCATCGAGGTCGGGCGGGGGCCCGCCAAAACATTCCTGCGTGAGCGCAAGAACAGAACCGCCCAGGCGATTCTTGCCCATCCCCAGGTCAATCAGAACCAGAATTCCATCGTCGACCTCGGTGTTGAGTTGCGGTGTCCAGACCCCACGAACATCGGCCACGGGCGCCAATGCGGTGAGGTTGAGAGACACCGGAGAGATCACCGATTGAGAGGCGCCAGACTCCTGCCACTGAACACGCATGCTCAGAGAGTCTTTGCCAACAGGGATGGAGAGGCCCAATCGGGGGCAACTCTCCATGGCCAGGGCCTCCACGGCATCATAGAGAGCTGCATCCTGACCCGGCTCACCACATGCGGCCATCCAGTTGGCGCAGAGCTTGACCTGCTCGAGACGCCCAATGGGTGCAGCAAATAAATTGGTGAGTGCCTCGGCCAGCGCGAGTCGCACAGACGCGGGCGCATCCACCACCGCGACCGGCGAGCGCTCCCCCACGGCGATGGCCTGGCCACCCACACCCTCGAAGTCCCAGAGCGTCACACCCACATCGGCGACCGGCGTCTGCCAAGGACCCACCATCTGATCGCGCGCGGTGAGCCCACCCACTGTGCGATCGCCGATAGTAATGAGAAACTGCTTAGAGGCCACTGTGGGGTGCGATAGGACTGCGTGGATCGCGGCCTCGAGAGAGATCCCCGAGAGACCCATTTCTCCAGAACCCACCGGCAAGCGCTTGACATCGCGACGCATCTTGGGAGGCTTGCCCAGAAGCACTGAGATGGGCATGTCGACAGGGTTGCGCTCGACCGAGGGCGGCGGCACTGCGGTTGATGCCTCCACCCGCAGGAGGTCCTCGGGCACCGCACGGCCCACCACCGAGTAAGGGCAACGCTCCCGGGCGCAGATCTCACCAAAGGCCTTCGCCGACGAGGGCGCAATGGCCAGCACGTATCGCTCTTGGGATTCGTTGCACCAGATCTCCGCCGGCGAGAGCCCCTCTTCATCAACGGGAACTGCGTCCAGCTTGAAAACACCGCCGAGCGAGGCGCCATGCACGAGCTCGGGGAATGCATTCGAGAGCCCGCCGGCCCCCACATCATGGATTGAGAGGATGGGGTTGTTCGCTCCGAGGGCCACACACGCATCGATCACCTCTTGTGCGCGCCGTTGCATTTCTGGATTGCCCCGTTGCACCGAGTCGAAGTCCAGGTCTTCGTCGTTTTGACCAGTCTGCATCGAAGAGGCAGCCCCGCCCCCCATGCCAATGCGCATGCCTGGGCCACCGAGCTGAATGAGGATCGCGTCGGGGGGAACCGGGGCCTTGTGAACCTGCGAATCGGAGATGACCCCGACTCCACCGGCCAACATAATCGGCTTGTGAAAGCCCCAGCGTCGGGCCTCGTGCACCAACTCGAAGCTACGGAAATAGCCCACCAAATTGGGTCTGCCGAACTCATTGTTGAAGGCTGCCGCTCCAAGAGGGCCTTCGGTCATGATCTGCAACGGAGAGGCAATGCGCGTTGGCTGATGCGGCTTGCCGGAAAAATCCAGGGCAGAGACAGAGAATCCTGTGAGCCCTGCCCTGGGCTCGGCACCTCGGCCGGTCGCGCCCTCGTCGCGAATCTCACCGCCCGCACCGGTAGCGGCACCCGGAAAGGGTGAGATCGCAGTGGGATGGTTGTGCGTCTCGGCCTTCAGGACGCTGTGGATCTCTGCGGCTTCTTTGGCATACAAGGAGGCTTTGCCTGCCTGTGGGCGAAGAACAATGGCCTTGTCGCCCTGGAGCACTGCGGCGTTATCGGAATAGGCCGATAGGGTGCCGTGTGGCGTCACCGCATGGGTGTGCCGAATCATCTTGAAGAGACTGCGATCACGGGCCTGTCCATCGACGACAAAGTCGGCATTGAAGATCTTATGACGGCAATGCTCTGAATTGGCCTGGGCAAACATTAGGAGCTCGACATCGCTGGGGTCACGGCCCATCTGCGCATAGGCGTGAAGCAGGTAGTCCACTTCGTCTTCGGATAGCGCGAGTCCCATCTCTAGGTTGGCCCGCTCCAGTGCACTGCGCCCATCGGCATGAAGATCAACAAAGGCAGGGGATTTGGCTTTGGGAGGCTCGAGCCAATCCAAAGGCGGTGAACCCGACTCCAGTCCCTGCTCAATCATGCGGTCCACAAACAAAGCGACGATCGCAGAGGGGATCGGCCCCTCGAGCCCGAGGAAATCAATGCAGACGCCGCGCTCGACGCGGACTATCGACTCGAGACCACATGAGTGAAGAATATCGGTGGCCTTGCTCGACCAAGGCGAGCGTGTTCCTCGGCGAGGGAATACCCAGAGGCGGGCCACTCCGGGCCGGGGGGGCTCAAACGCAGTGTCCGTGCAGTCGAGCAGGTCCTCAACGGGGGCCGAGCCCGGGCGGTCTAGAAGGGCCTCATCGGTCGATGAAACCAGGTATGCCCATCGGGCATTGAAGGAGGAGCAGCCGGTGGATTGCGGCTGGATCCGCTTAAGTAGACTGGCCTGGCGAAAGGCGGAGACGGCGGCCGAACCCGGAAAGCAGCGGACAGAGAGCATGCCGCATTATACGATTCGACCCGCCAAGAGCTGGACGCGATCCTTGCAGTGTGCCGCCAGACCGGCATCGTGGGTAACGATCACCAGGGTCACACCGAGTTCCTCCTGCAGGCCAAAGAAGATCTCCATTACGCGAGCGCCGCTGGCGGCGTCCAGGCTTCCAGTTGGCTCATCGGCAAAAAGAATGCTGGGCCGGCTCACGAATGCCCGGGCCAGCGCAACCCGCTGCTGCTCACCACCAGAGAGAGTGGCGGGGAAGTGATTGGCGCGCTCGGCCAGTCCGACCGAGCGGAGCATCTCCAGCCCGCGATCCCTCGCGTCCACCTCGCCCGCGAGTTCCAGAGGAAGGATGGCGTTCTCCAGGGCGGTGAGTTGGGGCAGGAGTTGGAAGGACTGAAAGACAAAGCCGACTCGACTGCGCCGGCGTGCCGCCCGCTCCTCTTCACCAAGGCTGGAGATTTTCTCTGCGTTCCAAGTGACTTGGCCCGAGGTGGGTACGTCCAACCCGGCAAGCAGCCCCAATAATGTGGACTTTCCGCAGCCCGAGGGCCCTAAAATGGCCAGAGACGACTCCGGCGCCACCTCCAGAGAAATGTCTCTCAATATATGCAGTTCTTCATCGCCATCGGACACCGACTTCGACAAGCCCTCGCAGGCCACCGACCACCCCACGCTCCCTTGCCTCGAGGCGCGAATCGACTCAGCCGCCGCCACTTCTTTTAACACTGCCTCTCTCCTATTTGCTCATCAAAAATCGCATGACCCAACCGCTTGGCCCCACCCAACCAGTGACCCACTCAATCGCTGACGCAGTCTATCGGATGTTTCGCCACGCATTGCTCCTGGTTATCGGCATAGTCTGTTTAGCCGCCTCGCCCCCCATTGCGACTGCTCAGGCAAGTGCCGGTTCCAAAGGCACCCTTCTCATTTACGGCGACAGCCTATCGGCCTCTTACGGCATTGATGTTCAGAGGGGCTGGCCCACGCTATTGACTCAATGGCTCACCACCAACGGACCGCGTCTCAGGGTCGTCAACCGAAGCCTCTCCGGAGAGACCACCCACGGCGGGCTCCAGCGAATGAAACGGGCCCTCATTCAAGAGAATCCCAGTCTTGTGATTCTCGCCTTGGGCGCCAATGACGGGCTTCGCGGACTCTCGCTTACCCAGACGGAAGAGAACCTTCGACAGATGATTCGTCTGGCCAAATCACATGGTGCCCGGGTTCTGCTGGTTGGCATTGCCTTGCCCCCCAATTACGGTGAAGACTTCACCAAGCGATTCGCCGCAATCTATCCAAGGCTCTCGAGGGAGTTGGCCGTGCCCCTCGTGCCTTTCATGCTTGAGGGCTTCGCCACCGATTTGAGTTACTTTCAGGCCGACCGGATTCATCCGAATGAGCGTGCACAACCCCTGATACTTGAAACCATTCTTGGGGGGCTGGTGCCCATGTTGCGAGCGGCCCCCTAGTATGCGAGGCGCTCTCGAATGACTGGAAAATTGCGGCTTCGTCGGCGACTGTCGCTATTTTGTTTTCTGGCCCTGGCACTTGGGCCTCTGCCATGCGTAGCACTCGACTTCTCAGACATCGCCAAGGAGGGCGAACTCCGGTTCCTGGTTGAAAACCCAGACCCCAAGGGCTACTGGTACAGCTCCCGCGTGCTTCTCACTGAGGAGTCACTGCGAACGGGTGAAGTCTCCCTGGAGACGTGTCATCACCAACTCGACCCGATTCGCAAAGTGGTCATCGCATTCAACCCACAGCGACTCATCGGTCTATCGGTAACAAGTCATCAGGGAATCGAGGCAATCGAGAGCGAGGCCCACCGCGTGACGCTCAGCAACGTTCAACGCGGCGCCCACATCTGCATCGCACTCACATCGCGGGCGCTCGATCAAATCTCGCCAAGCCAGTGGCGACTTCAGGCGGGGCCCCTCATGCGACGCTACTTCGATGGCTACCTTCCCATGAAGGCCGATCTGAGGGTGTCGTGGCCGCAAAACCTGCTGCGTCTCGAATCGACCAGCCCCGTAAGCCAACCGGGTGTCTCCATTGTTGCCTCAGAGACTGGTGCAGAGATGCTTACCGTTTTTGCCGGCCGCTTCTCGGGCTTCTTCCTTCTGAACCGACCGAACTAGACCTGCCTTACTTTTTGAATTTGTAGTGCTGGTCGTTTAGGTATCGGGAGACATGTTCGATCTCTTCTTCGAACCAGCCCGAACGGGTTCGGTTCGCGCAGAACTCCACCATGGTGCGCAACTCGGAGGCCGACTTCATCTTGCGGAAATCTTCGGAATAGAGTTCTTCGCCTTTGCCGGTTGGCATCATGGAGTTGTGGCAAGAGACGCACTGGCCCTTGTGAAGCGCGGCACCCTTGGCTGGGTCACCCTTTGGGAAAAGAGGCGCAGAGGCTGCTGTTCCGGCCCCAGCGACCAGCCCCGTAAACATAAAAGCCAGAACCCCTCTTCTTAATGCCTTGGCCGGTGCTTTCGGGTTTGCCATAAACGCCTCCTCTGCGATTCCTAGTTGACTGACTATGCCAGCCCGGGATTGCCAGAAACCCCAATCAGACGGGGTGTGTTGATCTTCCGAGGTGCAATGCGCTTTTTGTCCTTGAGCCACGTCTCCACAACATCCCAGACCATCTCTCCCTTGGCGTTCTCGGCCACCGGCGCCCAACCCGCCACCTTGTATGTCTTCTTGGGATCGAGTTGCTTGCCCTTCAAGCGCATGTCTTGGATGCGCTTGCCCATGGCTTCATTCGGGGCACAAGCGTACTCAAGACCACCAACGCGAACCATGTCCCCACCCTGTTGGTAATAGGGATCTGGGTTAAAGAGGTTGTCGCAGACGTCTTCGAGGACCGTCTTGACCATCTCGCCCGTCATCTCGGTGAGCGTGGAGTAAGAATAGGTTGTGGCGGTCTGATCCATCACATGCTCTCGCGTGATGGCCTGTCCTGGCAGCAGCGAGGTGCCCCAACGGAAGCCGGGTGAGAATGCCAAATCGGCTCCCTTGACCTCCATAAGTGCATCGACAATGAGTTGATCAAAGCTGCCATTGAAATTTCCGCGACGATAGAGCAGGCCGTCGGTTATGGCCAGCGTCTCTTCGAGTTTGGCCTTGTAGGGTGCCCGCACCTTGTCAATGAAGGCGGCCATGTCGCGGTCGGCGGGCAACATATTGGCAAATACAGGCAGCAGCTTGTAGCGATAGTCGGTGACTTTGCCGCCCTTCACATCGAAGTCGAGAACGCCAAGAAACTTCGTGTTTGAACCCGCGTTCGTCACCAGGGTGACGCCACCAGCATTCTTCACCTTGATCGGCTCAATGACACCGTCGTGGGTATGCCCCCCCAAGATGGCATCGATGCCGCGCACACGCGAGGCCATCTTCAAGTCGACATCCATGCCGTTGTGAGAGACAACCACCACCACCTTGGCTCCCTTGGCACGGGCCTCGTCAACGACCTTCTGCATGTTGTCGTCTTGAATACCAAAGGTCCAGTCGGGAACCATGTAGCGCGGATTCGCAATGGGGGTGTAGGGGAAGGCCTGGCCAATGACCGCAACGGGGATGCCGTTTTGCTCGCGAATCACATAAGGTTTGAAGACCGGGTCACCAAAGTCGTTGGTCTTGACATTCTGGGCCAAGAACTCAATCTTTCCAGCGAGTTCCTTCTTGACGATCTCCATGACGCGGTCGGCGCCATAGGTGAACTCCCAGTGGGGGCTCATCATGTCCACACCGAGAAGCTTGGTGGCGTCCACCATGTCTTGGCCCTTGGTCCAGAGCGATGTTGCTGAACCCTGCCACGTGTCGCCTCCATCGAGCAGAAAGGCATGCGGGCGGCTTGCGCGCATCATCTTGACCAGGGTGGCCATGTGCGCAAAGCCACCCACCTTGCCATAGGCCTTGGCTGACTTCTCAAAGTCAACATAGCTGAATGCATGTCCCAGTGGGGAGTTAGCAGGAATGCCGTACTTCTTCAAGAGGGACTCACCGACAAGATGAGGCACCTGCCCTTGCATACCCGCCACGCCGAGGTTCACATTGGGCTCTCGGAAATAAACCGGCAGGAGTTGCGCGTGGCAGTCGGTGAAGTGCAAGAAACTCACGTTTCCAAACTTTGGCAGTTCATAGAGCTTGTCGGCCTTCACTGCGGCTGCAGCCGCATCACCAAACCCACCAAACATTCCACTGGCTGCCCCAGCAGCCATGACACCCATAAACTCACGACGATTCAAATCCATGTTTGTATACCTATTGACGAATAAATAAGAACCAAAAAGGGCCCTTCATCGCTGAAGGGCCCCACAAGACGAATCAAAACAAACTTCCGCTATTTGTTGACCGGTGAATTGGGATCCAGGAGCAAGGCCATGAGATCTTTCATCTGGACCTCAGTGAGGATTCCCGCATGTCCAAAGCGCGGCATGTTGGTGCAGGCGTTGTAAGCCTTGGCGTTGTAGAGCTTGCCCCAGGTGTACTTGATTACCGCATCGCCATCACCACGGAGTTTGCCGTACTGATACAGACTGGGGCCGAGTGTTCCGTATGAAATCTCCGCCTTTGAGATCTGGTGGCAGTTATAACAGTTGCCCCCATTGGCCGATCCCGCGCTATCGCTGTAGGTCATTCCACGACCGCCCTGCGCAATGCTTTCCCCGCGCTTCCAATCGCCGATGAACTTTCCGTCGGCGGGAAACTTGATGGTCTTCATGTTCGCGTCCTCAACCCTTTTGCGAACAGAGGCGTCGAGGTCCTTGCCGAACATCTCCGCAGCACTGCAAGCGGCATTGACTTCGTCTTGGTTGAGGCGATCGAGCTTGGCGATGCCTTTCTCCTGGAAAGAGACCTTCACGATGCCTTGTGTCATTTGATCGAGATCAGACATGGCGCCGTACTGACCCGCACAGCCGGCGAGCACCAGTGCGGATGCAACAGCAGTTAGAACAATCTTCTTACTCATATAGAACTCCCCCGCTTATCGTTTGATGGTCGGGGCCAGTGAGGCCACGCCGTTGCCATTGACCCCCATATACATGGAGAGCGCCACCGAGAGTTCGCTGCTGAACTTGAGTTCGGGAAAGCGCTGCTGACGAAAGCAGTCTTCCAATCGCTTGTTCATGGGCCAGAGTTCCCCGTTGCTCACCCGGTAGGCAGGCCACGATGTGTAGGCCGAACCGGCGGGCTCCTTCTTAAGGAGGTTGGGCAAGCCCTGCAGACGAATGCGCTTGTTGTCCTCGGCATGGCAGGTTGCACATGCAAAGTCGTAGGGACCTGCACGGTAGAAGAAGGCGCGCTTGCCAACCTCATAGACGCGCTTTTCTTCGGGATGGTTCTGGGGCACATTGACCGGCATTCCCTTGGATTCCGCGGCAATCCATGTGACCAAGGCCACAATATTCTTGTGGTCGTCTCGGTTATACGTGCTCACCTTGGGCTCAATCCCCTGAATGGTCTTCATACAGTGGGCGAGGCGACCCTCGAGGTCCATGACCTTGCCCGTGTCGGCGAAGTAACGGGGCAATGATACGAATGCGCCCTTCACCACACCGGCCCCAAGGCCCAGATCGCACTTCTCAAGCGAGACTTGATTCGGACCGGCCTTTTTCTTCCACAACTCCTGGCCCTGCATCTCCCAGAGCTCGGCCGGATTGCCATCCGCGATGAGCTCGCGATAACGATCGATGCCCTTCTCTGTTTCCGTCTTCTGAGCCAAGGCGCCCCCCGCCATTAGACCCAAGCCTGCGGCCAGAAACACCGACCGAACGATCTGCTTGCGCATAGTCATCTCCCCTAGATTAATAGAGAGGCGGCAGGAAATACCCGCCCCCTTTCGCTTCAAAACAATACAAACTTAGGCAATGGCGGCTTCGTCTGTGCGAGACTCGCCCTTGTTGTCTTTCCATGTCACGGTGATCTTGTCGCCAGCCTTGGCACCCTTGACCTTGAACTGCAGGTAGGGGTTCTTCGAAACGGCGGGACCCCACTGTGCGGTCATCACTGTCTTGCCATTGAGCGCTGCAGTGACATCTTGGATGAACCAAGCAGGCACCAGTTTTCCATCGCTGGCTTTGCGCTGACCGGTCTCCATCTCATGTGACATGAGGACGCGAACGTCCGCAACATCGCCCTCTACCTTGGCTCGAATACGCATTGGACTTGACATGTTCTATCTCTCCTTCAAAAAGTGTTCTGTGTTGACAGTGACTGGGCTGAATTAGCCGCCGCATCCGCCGAGAGTGACCTTGATTTCTTTCTTGGCCATAAAAAACTTGCCATCGGCCTTGACCAGGGCGTAGACATCGGAGCTCTGTCCCATCTTTACGCGCATGGAGACATCGGCAAGGGCGGCGGGCGTGAACTCATAGAAACCAGCCATCATGGTTGGGTTCTTTTCGACCATTACCGCAACCATCTGCGGATTCTTCAATGATGAAGAGACGCCGACTGGGACCACCGCGCCATTCTCGGCGATGTCAGGCGAGGTAATGGTGATGTCGTTGCTATTGGCTGCATTGCCAATTCCCATTGCCTTGAGCGTGTCGGCAATCGATTTGGTCTCAAACCACTCTTTTTTCCAAGAGGCCATGGCCGGGTTTGCGGCGAAGAAGCCCATGGATGCCAGCGCTGTGTATACAGCAGCACCACCACTGGCTTTTAAAACATCACGACGATTCATGCTCATAACGACTCCTTTCAGTATCGGTTCGGGTCTGCTTCAATCAATTCTTCTTGGGTTTGGATGTGTCCAACCCACGGGTGGGGCCAATCGGGCGGTTCTGCTCAATGAGGTTTCCGTGGCTATCGACTGCGGAGCCGGGCAAGAACGAAGTCACGACCACTTCCTTCTTGCAGTCTTTCATACATGCGGTTCCACGAACATCAGGTTTTCCCTTAACCGTCCAGAGTCCGTGCTCCGTGGTCATGCCGTTTCTGTTGGGCATGCGCTTCTGAACCTCCGCAATATTCTTGTCCGAAAGAACAAAATCAGCCGGGACGATGTCACCGAGATTGAGAATAAAGGCCGTCACGGCGTAGACCTCTTCGGTGGTGAGGGTCTTGGGATTGGTCCACGGCATGGCGCGATTGATGTAATCCCAGAGCGTCGAGACCGTGGCCACTTTCATCAGGGTGGTGCGCTGGGGGAAGTCCTCTCGGGCCAGGTTGGCAACACGCCCGGCCTTGATGTCTGCCGGTGTAGTTCCGCCTGCGATGGGGGTGAAGACGTCGTTGCTCTCACCAAACACACCATGGCATGAGGCGCATTTGGCCTCCCAGACATTCTGCCCCTTCGCCACGGAGCCCGAGCCGGGCGGCAGGCCCTTGAAATCCGGTCTGACATCGATATCCCAGGCTTTGATCTCTGCCGGCGTGGCCGCACGGCCAATGCCATCGAACGCTGCAACAAAGTTGGGCGTTGCCGCAACCGCAATGGCCGCAACCGCAAGAGAAAGCTTAGCTGACTTGAACATTACTCACCTCCCCACTCTCGGCCACACGCCAAGATTGAATCATGTTGTTATGATAAATCGAGCGCGTGCCCCGGACTTCCCGAAGAAGCTGGACCGGGGGTTGGACATAGCCAGTGTCATCAATTGCACGACTCTGGAGAATGGCGGGCTTGCCATCCCAGCTCCAGTCAATGTTGAACCGCGTGAGCGCCTTGGTGAGAACCGGTGTCTCAAGACGGGCAGTGCGCCAATTCTTGCCGCCGTCTGCCGAGACATCCACTCGCGTAATCTTGCCTCGGCCCGACCAGGCCAGTCCGGTGATGTTGTAGAAGCCCTTGTCGAGAAGAAGCTGCCCACCCGAGGGAGAAGTGACCACCGATTTGGCCTCCTGGATGCCGCTGTACTGCCGGTGCATTCCATTGGGCAATAGATCAATGTAGTGGATGGCCTCGTCTTTGGTGGCCCACTTCTGATCACCGACCTCAATTCGGCGCAGCCATTTCACCCAGGAGACACCCTGCACACCCGGAACAACCAGACGCAGTGGGTAACCATTCTCGGGACGCAACATCTCGCCGTTCATGCCGTAGGCCACAATGACATCGTCGAGCGCCATCTCGATGGGAATGGTTCGCGTCATTGAGGAACCGTCGGCGCCCTCGGCAAGAACGAACTTTCCATTTTTCTTGTCGTAACCGCAGTCTTCAAGCAACGCGGAGAGTGGGACGCCCGTGAACTCTGAGCAGGAGACCATTCCGTGGGTGTACTGAACCGTGGGCACAGCAACATTGCCCCACTCCATGGCGGTATTCGCACCACACTCAATGAAGTGAATCCGTGAGACCGATGGCAGTCGCATCAGGTCGTCCATGGTGTAGACCTTGGGGCGCTTGACCATGCCATTGATCATGAACCGATGCTTGGAGGGATCGATGTCCCACCAGCCTTGGTGGTGCCGCTCAAAGTGCAGACCACTGGGGGTGATGATTCCGAAGGTTCCCTGAAGCGGCGTGAATGCAACCGAGGCGGCGGAGACCCGAGTCAGTCCTGGGCTCTCGCGGCGTTGCAGGCCCTTCTCATATTTGGAGGGCACCCCGTAGCCATTGGCTGCAACCGGCATGCCCAGACCGGTGGTGTGCTCCGGGAGATTCAGAATGTTTGGATCGCCCTTGCCAGAGACCGGATTGCTCGCTGCCTTGGCCGCTGCCGCCAGGCCGAGGCCGGCGGTGGCAGCACCTGCAGCCAAGAACTTTCGGCGCATGGTCTCGGGTGACTTGGCATCGTCTTTCGCAAGAAAATTTTCTGGCGCTTTCACAAGACGACCGACCGTTCGCTGTGTATCGCTCACGCGTTGGCTCCTATATTTTTTTGAAGTAAAGAAAATTCATTAATTGGGTATGGCTTATGTGATAGACCCCGCGAGCCGCACACAGACGGAGCGACAAAGCTCGGTGATCATCGGATCGGAAATCTTGTAGTAAACGAAGGTGCCGTCGCGACGGCGATTTAACACGCCGGCCCGATAAAGTAGGCTGAGATGCCGGGACACATTGGGCTGAGGCAGATTGGTAAAGGCCACCACCTCCTGAACCGAGCGTTCTTCGGTGCAGACGGCCTGAATAATTCGCAGTCGGGCTGGCTCGGAGAGAAGCGAGAAATACTGGGCAGCACGCTCGAAAATGAAGGAGACCTCGTCGGCATCGGCGACCTCGCCATCGATAATGCCGGGCCCAGAGGACGCTTTTAAAGTTTTGGGTTCACGCATGGGAGATAAAGGTATGCTTCTAGAAGCATATAGTCAAGAACGAGTGTTGACGCGGTGCACAACCCTACGAGTGGCTGACGATATGAGCAAATTATGTCAAACCCAGTGGCCCATCCCGGCCTAGACAACGCACGAAAATTGCTCGAGAAAGCGAAGCAATCGAAGGGTGCCTTTGTCCTGGGGGCGATGGCCTCCTTGCAGGGATGCCCATGGTGCGATCGCCTGATCGCCGAGCAGCTGCAGCCGCGGCAGCGGGCCAAGACCGGTGTTGCCTTTGACTTCATTGTTCTGGACCTGCGCAGCCAATGGGCGCATGACATGCGTTACCGCGTGGCGCCCACATTTGTCATGGTCGGACGCAAAATGCAGCCCATCACCGAGCCACTGGTCGGTTATGGGTCAAACGACTTTTACTCGGCATACTTAGAAGACGCAATTTCGCAGGCGGCCCGCTACTGGAAAACCCAGACCCCATGAAGAGTGCCATTCAAGACCACCTACAACGGCAGACCCTCCACGAGGAGGTTCATGCCCGACCGCCCATCGCCCTCTGGCCCAACGAACTGATTTACAGCCAGTCATTGCTCGTTGGTGACAGTGACCAACGGCGGGCACTCATGGACTGGGTCAACCGCCTGAGCTTGGCGCTCAAGGCCAATATCCATCCCGTTCACGGGCAATCGGTTCGAATACTCGAGCTCTCGCCAGCGCCCAATCGGCTTCTATTGAAATGGGAACTTCACGGCGAGTTTGTGGCGATTACTGTCTATGCACAGGCAAGCTTCCCCACCGAGCAGACATTCTCCCAATGCCGCGCGGAGACGCTTACGCGCGTATTGGCTCGGCTGGCCGAACTGGGGATCGAGTCACTTAACCCCACCATTGGCGAGCGAATCTCCGCCATCAATATATTGATTCGAAGTGCTCCGCTCACAGAGGATGCTGCAGAGCATGCCCCTCGCTTTGAGAACAACACGGTCATCGGGTCGACCGTCTTGGGCAATCAACGGGCCCAGGTCTGGACAGACTTCCAACTCGATGAGGCGGGCTTCATCAACTTCTTGGTTCACCACCAATCCATGGGGTCACGGCAGGCAGGCCGGGTGGTTCAGCGGCTCATTGACATGGATACCTATCGAATGATGGCCATGCTTGGACTGCCCCGGGCCAAGGGCCTCTCGGAGCCACTTCGGCAGGCAGAGGCAGAGCTGTCTGCGTTGGTGGAGAGGATTAGCCGGTCCACCACCCGCTCTGATTCGCCCGACCTCGTCACCGACGAGAATCTTCTGCGTGATGTCACCGGCATTGCCTCCCGAGTCGAGGAATGGATCAGCACCCATGGCATGCGGTTCACCGCCAGCGAGGCCTACACAGAGCTTGTTCGCCGATCGCTGAGCGAACTCCGCGAGACCACAGTGCCGGGTGTTCAAACCATCGGCGAATTCATGGAGCGCCGCTTCGAGCCCGCCATGCGAACCTGCCGATGGACTCAGCACAGGCTCCAGGCACTGTCTGATCGCGTCTCACGAACCACCCAGATACTCCGCACACGAATAGAGTTTGTGAATGAACGCCAGACCCAAGCACTGCTCGCCAGCATGGACCGTCGGGCGAAATTCCAACTCAAGCTGCAGCAAACCGTCGAGGGCCTCTCTTTGGTTGTGCTGACCTATTACGCCGTGGGGCTGATTGGTTATATGACCAAGGGCCTGGTCTCAATCGGCGTGAACGCCTCCACCGATGTAGTCACAGCGATTTCAGTGCCACTCATTGCCGGCCTGCTGTTTATTGGAATTCGCCGGGCACGCCGATCTGCAGCTCGTGAGGCCCCCTTAAGTCAGCCAACGCCCCGTTAAAAGAGGCCTCCGCGAAGAACAGCGACCGAACCACCACGCAATCAAGCCCAGCCGAGAGCGCCGCCTCAAGCCCATTCGGTGAGTCCTCAATGGCCAGGCACTCTCTGGGAGCCAAGCCCAGTCGTGAAACCGCCAGCTGATAGGCCTCGGAATCCGGTTTTTTCCGGCTGACGTCCTCTCCGCAAATAGCAAGCCCAGGTGCGCGGGCAACCTCCCGAGACAGACACCCCTCCCACAAGGCACCCCAATTAGAGGCGCTTGTGGTGGTCACCACCGCCCATTCCATTCCCACTGCAAGGGCCGACGTAATGAGTGGCACCACGCCGGGTCGTGGCCCGATGCCCCCTGCCGCCAGGCGTTTGGCATAGAGATCATTTTTAAGCCGATGTGCCTGCGCCAGAAGCCGCTGGCCATCAGCAGATTCCGCCCAACCGCCCTGCCCGATTGAGCGCGCATGGTGGTGCATGCGCTCCAAACCACCCGTAACTTTTAGTAGTTGCCCATAGTCTGAGTGCGACCACTCCCAGTCGATGCCCAGTTCACGAAAAGACTCGTTAAAGCACGGCAGGTGCCCATCACCTTCTGTCTCGGCGAGGGTGCCATCCACATCGAAGAGCAGAGCGCGGTAGCGGTTTGGGTCAACCCAAAATCCTGTTGATACGGCCATGTCGCGCCTCAGCGAAGCCGTTGCCACCGCAGAATGCTGACCAGCATCAATGAACCATTGGACGCAGCTCGCCCTTGCTGTAGCGAGTGGCGAGTGCATCGAGGGGAATTGGCCGCAACTTAGAGGCCTGCCCGGCAGACCCGAAGGCCTCGAAGCGGGCCTTGCAGATACCCCGGGCCGCCGCGGTGGCCACCTTAAAGAATGCCCTTGGATCGAACTCATCCGGCTTCTCGGACATGAGTTTTCTCATTGCACCTGTCATCGCCAGCCGAATGTCGGTGTCGATATTGACCTTGCGCACCCCATTGCGAATTCCCTCGACGATCTCCTCGACCGGCACGCCATAGGTCTCTTTGATCTCACCACCATGGGCTCGGATGACCTCGAGCCACTCTTGGGGGACGCTCGATGAACCATGCATAACAAGGTGTGTATTGGGAATTCGGGCGTGAATCTGGCGGATTCTTTCAATTGCCAGAATGTCCCCCGTAGGGGGGCGACTGAATTTGTAAGCGCCGTGGCTCGTCCCAATGGCGATTGCAAGCGCATCAACCCCAGTGGCCTTCACGAACTCTGCCGCCTCATCGGGATCGGTCAGGAGTTGCGAGTGATCAAGCACACCCTCGGCCCCCACCCCGTCCTCCTCGCCGGCGGTGCCCGTCTCCAAGGAGCCGAGGCAGCCGAGTTCGCCCTCGACAGAGACGCCCACAGCGTGGGCCATGTCGACCACGCGAGCAGTGACAGCGACGTTGTAGTCGTAGGAGGCCGGTGTCTTCATGTCTTCCATGAGAGATCCATCCATCATCACGCTGGAAAACCCGCTGCGAATGGAAGCCTGACAGACCGCGGGAGACGAGCCGTGGTCTTGGTGCATACAGACAGGGATGTGCGGGTATTGCTCAATGGCTGCATCGACCAGTCGACGAAGAAATGGCTCGCCCGCATATTTTCGAGCACCGGCCGAAGCCTGAAGAATCACGGGGCTATCGGTCTCGTCGGCTGCCTGCATAATTGCGTGAATCTGCTCCATATTGTTGACATTGAATGCAGGCAGGCCATAGCCATGCTCTGCGGCATGGTCCAAAAGCTGTCGAAGGGCAATAAGCGCCATAGGGTGTCTCCTTGTTGATCTATTGAAAGTGACCCAGAACGGGCCGAAGGTCGTCGATGAGTCGATCGGGCTGTGAGGCCGAGATGGGCTCACCATGGTTGTATCCGTAGGGCACTGCCCAAACTGCGAGGCCGGCATTGCGGGCGGTCTGAACATCAATCTGCGAGTCGCCTACAAAAAGGGCATGCTGCAAGTCGCTGCGAACATCGGCAATCGCCTTAACAACACCTGCGGGGTCGGGCTTCTTGGTTGGAAGGGTGTCCCCCGAAATCACGATATCGAAGGTATGAGAGAGGCCATGGGCACTGAGCACCCGATCGGTGAATCGACTCTCTTTGTTAGTCACAATTCCAATTGCAACATCGGCCCCTTTTAATCCAGCAAGCACCTCGGCCACGTAGGGAAAAAGATGGCTTCGAGTGCCCGCCGTCTCGTGATAGTGGTGAACAAAACGCTCCATCACCGTTGCCCACTCTTCTGCATTTTCTTTACTCGCCCTCGATTTCCATGCCTGTTGCATGAGCCAGCCAGTGCCATGACCGATCCAATCTCGAACCTGCTGTTCTCGAACCTCTGCCAATCCAAAGTCCGCCAAGGTTCGATTCACGGCATCCGAGATCTCGCTCGCCGTATCGATCAGGGTGCCATCGAGATCAAATAACGCCGCAGAACGAATGGACATGGATTAAGAGGCCAGGGCGGAGTTTTGAAGGGCGCGACGCTTGAGATCCATGAGCCGAAGAATCATGGGGGTAAAGATAAGCTGCATCGCAAGGCCCATCTTTCCGCCGGGCACCACAATGGTGTTGGGGCGCGTCATCATCGAGTCATTGAGCATTGAAAGCAGATAAGGGAAATCAATGCCCTTGGGATTCGCGAACCGAATCACTACCATGGACTCATCGGCAGATGGAATGTCGTTTGCAATGAGTGGATTGGAGGTATCAACCGTTGGCACACGTTGAAAGTTCACATGGGTGCGCGAGAATTGCGGCATGATGTGATTGACATAATCAGGCATTCGGCGAAGCATTGTCTCGACCACAGCCTCTCTACTGTAGCCTCGCATCTTCTGATCGCGGTGTAATTTCTGTATCCACTCGAGATTAACAATCGGTACGACCCCAACAAGCAGATCGACATGCTTGGCCACGTCGACTCGTTCGTCGGCGTACCCGCCGTGCAGCCCCTCGTAAAACAGCAAATCGGTATTCGCTGGGATCTCGGCCCAATCAATGAATGTGCCCGGTTCTTGTTTGTAGGGCGCGGCCTCATCGGCATCGTGGAGATATCGACGCACCTGTCCGGTTCCATGTGCGCCATAAGACCGAAAGAGATCCTCTAACTTGTCCAGCAGGTTCGCCTCGGGACCAAAGTGACTCAGGTTTCGATTGCCGGCCGCCTCGGCCTCTTTCAGTGCTGCGCGCATCTCCATGCGGTTGAATCGATGAAAGGAGTCACCCTCGACAATCTGGGCTCGAATGCCTTCACGTCGGAAGATGTGCTTGAAACTACTCATTACAGTGGTGGTTCCAGCGCCGGATGAACCGGTGATGGCAACAACTGGGTGCTTGACTGACATGTCAGTGAACTCCTCTTTTACTCTTGAAACAACGAGCGATCCTTGAACAACGGAGAGCGATACTGTTCGTCCGTGCCAGTATCAAAGGCCTGGTGGTACCGAGCGATTCGATCCACTTCCTCTTTGGAGCCAAGAATCACTGGTACCCTCTGATGAATCGCCTCTGGCGCAATGTCCAGGATTCGCTCACGCCCGGTAATGGCAAGGCCGCCCGCCTGCTCGACAACCATCGCCATTGGATTGGCCTCGTACATCAGCCGCAGACGACCGGGTTTGCTGGGGTCTTTGGTATCGCGGGGATACATAAAAACGCCGCCTCGCATGAGGATCCGGTGGACGTCGGCAACCATGCTTGCGATCCAGCGCATGTTGAAGTCGCGCTCGCGTGGGCCGGTTTTCCCCGCCTGACACTCTTGCACATAACGCTGCACGGGGGGCTCCCAGAAACGAGCGTTACTGGTGTTGATTGCAAACTCGCTTGTCTGCGTCGGAATCTGAATGTCTCGGTGGGTGAGGATAAAGTTGCCCACTTCGCGGTCTAGCGTGAAACCATGCGTGCCCTGACCCACGCTCAACACCAGCATGGTGGATGGGCCGTAAATGGCGTAACCGGCGGCCAACTGCCGAGCGCCAGACTGCAAAAAGTCCTCGGGCTTGACTCGGCGGCCCTTGGGGGCACGAATAATGGAGAAGATTGAACCAACCGAAACGTTGACATCAATGTTGCTCGAGCCGTCCAACGGATCAAAAACAGCCAGATAGCGTCGACCATTCACCTCGCCGGGCGATGGCTCAAAGACCATCGGCTGATCGTTTTCCTCGGATACAAGACCGGCTGTCAGCCCCCCCAACTGAAAGGTGTTGATAAACGCCTGATCGGAGAGCACATCGAGCTTCTTCTGCGTCTCCCCCTGAACGTTGGTTGACTCGAGACTGCCCAGCACACCGGCCAAGGCTCCCTTGCTGGTCATTGAAGAGATTGCCTTCACCGCAGCGGCTATGTCGACCAAGAGTGCGGCCAAATCCCGCTCGTCATCTCCACCACGTAGCTGCTGAATGAGAAACTTCGAGAGGGTGGTGCGCCCGAGGTGCATGTTCTACTCCTTGGCAGCGGAGAAAACACGCGACGCACGAATGTCTTCCTCAGTAATTGTCTTGAGGGCCTCGGCTTGAATCGTTCCGGAGCCCGCCATCGCGGAATCGAACACCCGATTGGCCTGACGAAGTCGAGCTCGATCCAGTGCATTTCGAATCGACCGTGCATTGGCGAAGTGTGGTTGCCCGCGGCGATGGGCGATGTAGTCCACCATCGCCCGCTCGGACTGCGCATCGAACTGGTAATGCATCTGCCCCACCATCGAGTGGGCAATCGCCATTAACTCGTCCGGCTCATAGTCGGGGAAGTCGATGTGGTGGGCAATTCGGGAGCTCATTCCCGGATTGGACTGGAAGAATGTGTCCATGCGGTCTTTGTAGCCGGCAAGAATGACCACCAAGTCATCTCGGTTGTTTTCCATTACCTGCAACATGATCTCGATGGCTTCTTGGCCATAATCGCGCTCGTTCTCAGGTCGATAGAGGTAATAGGCCTCGTCGATAAAGAGAACCCCGCCCATTGCCTTTTTGAGCACCTCCTTGGTTTTGGGTGCCGTGTGACCAATGTACTGGCCCACCAAGTCATCGCGGGTCACGCTCACCACATGGCCCTTGCGAACGTAGCCAAGCCGGTGAAGGATCGCAGCCATCTTCATGGCCACGGTGGTCTTGCCTGTGCCAGGATTGCCGGTAAAGCACATATGCAGCGACGGGGTGCCCGCCTCAAGGCCCACCTTCTGCCGGGCCTTTGAGACCAGCAAGAAGGCGGCAATCTCACGAATCCGTCGCTTGACCGGGAGGAGCCCAACGAGCTCTCGATCGAGCTCCTCAAGCACGTCCTGTATCTGGGCCTCTTTAAGAATGGCCTTAAGGTTGATGGCCTCACTCATGGGTTAATAGCGCTCACCCATTGGCTTGTCGGTCGCATACGAATGCGTCGTGTAGTGAATATGACGACCACCTGCCTCCTGCCTAACAAGGCCGAAGCCCGGTTCTTGGGCGGGCCGCTGAACGATAAAGCTCATACACATCGATTCAACACCCCGAGTGTTGTCGAATGCATTGACCTTGATGTAAACCCCGGAATGGGCCTTTCGGCAGGCATTGACCTCGAACAAGACTGCCGCCCCATCCTTGATCTCGAACATGGGGATTCCCCACATGTTCCAGTAGGTGTTGCGCGGGTGCGGATCGTCTGTCCATTCAACCGACAGGGCCCACCCTCTACCAATTGCATAGTCCACCTGCTTGCGAATCTCCTCGTCGGTGAGGTCCGGCAAAAATGAAAACTGCCCTTGCGTAATTCTCATCATTGACTCCGTATCTGTTTGCGTTCACTAAGCGGCTGCGGTTGCGGTGGCGACATAGTCGGGCGCGTCTGTCGAGGTGTAATTGAATTCAACGCCCTTCCATGTCTCCAGCGCCTTCTCGAGTGGCTTGCACCACTTCGCTGCATCGCGGAGGATTTCTGGCCCCTCGGCATCGATGTCTCGCCCTTCATTGCGGGCCTTGATGATGCATTCGAGTCCCACCCGATTGGCGATTGCCCCGGCCTGAATGCCATCTGGATGGCCAATCGTTCCGCCACCGAATTGGAGAATGCAGTCATCTCCAAAGAGAGAGACGAGTTGGTGCATCTGCCCGACATGAATTCCACCCGAGGCGACCGGCATGACTTTCTTGAGGTCGCACCAATCCTGATCGAAGAAGAGCCCTCGAGAGAGGTCTTGCTTTGTGTATGAGTCTCGACAGACGTTGTAAAAGCCCTGAACCGTTCGAGGATCTCCCTCGAGTTTGCCCACGGCCGTCCCGGTGTGCATATGGTCGACCCCGGCGAGTCGCAGCCATTTGGCAATGACTCGGAAGGAGATACCGTGATTGCGCTGTCGAGTGTATGTGCCATGTCCAGCGCGGTGCAGGTGAAGAATCATGTCGTTCTTTCGGCACCAGTTGCTCATGGACTGAATGCATGTCCAACCAACAATAAGGTCGATCATGACGATGACGCTCCCGAGTTGCTTGGCAAACTCAGCGCGCTCATACATGTCCTCCATGGTGGCGGCTGTCACGTTTAAGTAGTGCCCCTTCACCTCTCCCGTATTGGCCTGTGCCTTATTCACTGCATCCATGCAAAAGAGGAATCGATCCCGCCAGTGCATAAACGGTTGGCTGTTGATGTTCTCGTCATCCTTCGTAAAGTCGAGGCCTCCAGTAAGACCCTCGTAGACCACACGGCCATAGTTCCGCCCAGACAACCCAAGCTTGGGCTTCATCGTTGCACCCAAAACCGGGCGGCCATATTTATCGAGTCGCTCTCGCTCTACGATGATTCCAGTCGAGGGCCCCTTAAAGGTTTTGACGTAGGCCACCGGCACTCGGATGTCCTCCAGTCTTCCCGCCTTTAGAGGCTTGAAGGAGAAGACGTTTCCGATCAGGGAGGCGGTCATGTTGGCGATGGACCCCTCCTCAAAGAGGATGATGTCGTAAGCCACGTAGGCGAAGTACTGCTGCTCTGTGGTCGTACCTGGCCCCGTATTCGGCACCAGATCGACCCGGTACGCCTTGGCCTGATAGCTCTCGTGGGCAGTTAGAAGATCCGTCCAGACCACCGTCCAGGTCGCCGTGGAGGACTCCCCTGCGACTGCTGCTGCGGCCTCCTCGGGGTCGACCCCTTCCTGAGGGGTAATGCGAAACAGGCAAATGACATCGGTGTCTTTTGGCTCGTAATCGGGCCGCCAGTAACCCATCTGCTTGTACTTTAAGACGCCACCCTTGTAGCGCTCCTTCATGTCGGTGATGCGACCCTCCGCTGCCATCTCCAGTCTCCTTTGTCAGATTTCGTTGAAGTGTGGAGACTTTAGAAAGCCTTACAAATAAGATAAAGTCACTTTTCCTTCAAAGACAAATAAGTCTCTCTTACGAATGAAGAACCTCACCCTTCGTCAACTTCGAATCTTCGTCTCCGCAGCCCGGCTCTCCAGTTTTGCCCGTGCCGCGGTGGAAATGCATCTGACAGCGCCCGCAATTTCCATGCAGATGCGGGACCTCGAAGAGGACCTCGGAATTAGCCTTTTCGCCAAGCAGGGGCGCGGCATCTCCTTGACCAGCGCAGGTGAGTACTTCTTGGTCTACGCCCGCCGGGTACTCGCTTCTCTGAGAGAAGCGGAAGACATGATGGGCAAGCTCAAGGGAATGAAGACCGGCATCCTGCTTATCGGACTCGTGAGCACCGCCAAGTACGTTTTGCCTCACCTCTTGGCCGGCTTTCGGCAGGAGCACCCGGGCATCCAGATCAACATTCAGGTTCGCAACCGCGAGCAGCTCGTGGAGCTGCTTCGAAACGGTGAGATTGATATTGCGATTATGGGCAAGCCCCCTCGCGACTTGGATGTGCGGGCCGAGCCATTTGCCGACCACCCCCATGCTTTTATCGCCGCTCCCAACCACCCGCTTGTGGGGAAGGGCAGCCTGCGAATCGATCAACTCGACAGCGAAGAGATTCTTATACGAGAACCCGGTTCCGGTACTCGGGCGGTCATGGAACACTTTTTTGAGACCCACCGCTTTCGGCCGCTTTCGACCATGGAGATGTCCACCAATGAGACCGTGAAACAGGCGGTCATGGCACAACTGGGTGTTTCGCTGGTCTCGCTATTTACCGTTCGGCTCGAACTTGAGCATAGCGCTTTGGCCTTGTTGCCGATTGATGACACACCAATCATGCGATCTTGGCACCTGGTAACCCGAGGCAGTCGGCCCACCTCTTTTGCTGCGGAAGCCTTCCGATACTTCATTCTTGAACAAGGAAGCATCTTGCTTGCCTCCCTGGTGCCTAAGCACGGAATCTATTCTGATAAGCTCGCTCGCAAGGTCAAGACTCTGCCGCAGCGCCGTGAAAGCGGCGAGGAAAAGCCAACCAGGGCCAGGAAGAAAAACCAGTGACGCCCTCTTTGCGTTGGCTCACTAATTTGCGGGCGTAGCCGTTATTGGATCCGTTTAATGGCCTTCAACGCCCGCTGCAGGAGTGGCTTGATATCGGACTCAAGCACCGAACTGTTTAACGAGAGATAACAATGAAAAAGTTAATACCAATTGCCATTGCCGCCATCATGTGCATTCAAGCGCCAGCCTATGCAAACCCCAAGGCTGCGGTCATCGATGAGATGGCTGGCTATCTTGAATTTGTCGATTATGGCGGCGGCGTCATCTTTGCAGAGCAGATTCCCAAGTCCGAGTGCTCGAAGATGACGATCATTGATGCGCGGGATGCCGGCCAGTTTGCAAAGGACCATATAAAATCAACCACGGCCCGGAGGAAAAACCAATGACGCTCTCTTTGCGTTGGCTCACCAATCAACTCGCCGTCTCGCCCCAGATTCAACCCGAGGAGGTTCAAGAAGCCGCCACTGCTGGCTTTCGCAGCATTGTCTGCAACCGACCGGACATGGAAGAGGGCCCCGGACAACCCAGCCAAGACGCGATCATGAAGGCGGCCGAGGCGGCTGGCGTTTGCTTTGCCTACCACCCGGTGACTCCATCGGGCCAGACCCCCGAGCAAGCCCAAAAAATGGGCGAACTGATTAACGCCTTGCCAAAGCCCATTCTAGCGTACTGCCGCTCTGGCAACCGCTGCGTTAGTCTCATTTCATTCGCTGCACAGCTCGGGCATCGCATTCCCGAGTGAGCCTGCTGTTCCCATGGCGCAAGGATCTTGCGCCGAATCACTCCTTTGCTGGCGACATCCTCGCTGGCGCAATTCTCACCATCATGCTCATTCCACAGAGCCTAGCCTACGCCGTGCTCGGGCGCATTCGAGGCACGGAGCACTTTCGTAATATTCATCGACACGAGGTCGAGACCCTCCCCGACACACGGTTTGTGTGCGTGGACGCAAATCTCTTTTTCGGCAACTGGTCTCGAGTCCGTGAGGCCATCGATCAAGCCCTTCAAGCCACCGAGTCTGCGCCTCGTCACCTTGTTTTATGCCTCACGAGCGCGAGCGATATCGATGCTACTGCACTCGAGGGACTCATTGAATTGCAACGCGACCTCGGGGCGAATGGCGTGACCCTGCACCTCTCGGAGATCAAGGGCCCCTTGTCCGACAAACTCGCCGATGCACTCACTGCATTCCCTGTGCATCTTTCTAACCACGCGGCCTTCGAGCAAATTGCGCAAATGAAATCGGGATAATTCTCCCATTCGTATCGGTCTCGAGAGACAATGGGCCATCGAATACAGAGAATGTCTATTAAAAGGAATGTCCATGACCAACAAGCAATCCGCGCACCGTCTTTCCGCCATCGGCGGCATGCAAAAAGTTGGAGCACTCGCAGTGCTCGCCACCCTCCTCGCCTCGCTGTCCATGCCGGTCTTCGCGCGGGACGAGCGCCTCTCCGGCAAGCCCGGGCCCAAGCGCGAGATGAACTGCAATATTGTTGAGCGCAAGAAGAATCCAAATAAGAGCACCACCTGCACCTATAAGTGCCCAGATGGCCAACCCGAGTTTGTTAACGTCGACGAGGGCTTTAGCTGCCCGGCCGTGGCCAACGTAATGAGGAAATAAGAAGCGCTAAGAGGGCAAGAGGCAGAGAGGGGAAGGACCCGATGGCACCCCAACCGCACCTGTTCTCCGTCTCCCTGCCCCTGCGCTCTGAGCCCACAGCCCGATGAATCGAAGCACCTCCCTTTTACTCAATTTCGGGCATGCGCTCGATCATCTGGTGCTACTCGTATTTGCCTCTGCTGTGACCAGCATCGCGGCCGACTTTGGCGTGGGGCGTTGGGAAGACCTCATGCCCTATGCCGCTGGCGCCTTCGTTATGTTCGGAGTGGGGTCCATCCCCGTAGGGCGCCTTGGCGATCTCTGGGGCCGTCGACCCATGATGTTGGTTTTCTTCTTTGGCACAGCCGCCTCGTGTGCCCTGGTGGCCCTCACACAGACACCCCTGCAGTTGGCTGTTGCCCTCTCTGTTCTGGGTGCCTTCGCAGCCATTTATCACCCGGTGGGCATTCCCATGCTTCTCTCATCTGCTGAGCGCCCAGGCATTGTGATCGGTTGGAACAATCTGGCCGGCAACATGGGCATTGCCGTTGCCGCCTTGCTCACGGGGCTGGCGGTGAAATACCTGGGATGGCGGGGCGCTTTCTTACTTCCGGCAGCCCTGTCTTTTGTGCTCGGCTGGCTCTTCTGGATCAAGGCGCCTCTCGAGACCGAAGCGCCCTCAAAGCGCCCAAGGGCAAAGACAACAGTGGACCGCTCTGCCATGGCTCGCGCCCTTGTTGTGATGACAGTCGCGGCCACGTCTGGGTCCCTGCTCTTTAACTTCACCACCAACGGAAATACAGAACTCATGAGGGAGCGGCTTGCCGAGATCACCTCCGACCCCGCCTCTCTTGGCTTCTTGTTGGCCATCATCTACGCTGTGGCCGCCTTCAGCCAAGTCATTGTTGGTTCGCTCATTGACCGAGTTCGTATGAAGCCATTGTTTCTTGGAATTGTGGTCTCGCAGGTTCTCCTTCTCTCGGTCTCGGCCCACGCACACGGCTGGTGGCTATTCTTTCTCGCCTTGGGCTTCATGGCCTCCATCTTTGCGGCCATTCCATTTATTGATGCAGTGGTTGTGCGTTATGTCGACGACCAGATGCGAAGCCGCGTCACCGGCATCCGCATCGCCATTGCCTTTGGAATCAGTGGCATTGCTGTTTACTTGCTTGGGCCCATTGTGAAAGGCGCTGGCTTCGATACCTTGCTAACCGCCATGGCGGGCATCGCCTGCATCACCTTTCTCACCGTTCTCTGGCTCCCCTCCGAATCCCCCCCTCCGCAGTCGTCCTCACAGCCTGGTTAGGTTGTCATGCGTTGGAGCGGCAACCTAATGAGAGAGATCAACGGCGATGGCTTTCGCCGGTGGTACGAGCGACAGCTGATCGGAGGCTTTTCCTTCATTGCGCTGGGTCTGCTTTTAATTGTCGCGGGAGCCGCGTTCCTGGAGGTCTGGCTCGGCCATGAGTCGGCCACGGTGGACCTACTCTCAGCGGGCCTGGCCTTTGTCTCCCTCGGGTCGGGCGGATATTGTTGGGTCAAGGCTGCAGAGACCATTGGCGCCGCGGAGCATCTGGCCCAGCAGGCCGTCTGCGCCTCGTGCAAGGCCTATGGAAGGATCACCTGCCAGTCTGAGCGGCACGAGCGTGGGTCTCTAACGCTGTTTGTTCAATGCATCCGCTGCAACCACCCCTGGAGCCTCACCCTCTAGAAATTTCTATGCAACTTTCTAGACCTCGCTCAATCAAAAAGCGAGGTGTAACCAAATAGAGGCTCTCCAATGTCCGCTGAAACACAAGTTGTCGCATCCATCATCTTTGCCCTGGCAATCCTCCACACCTTCTCCACCAAGTACGTCGAGCGTCTTGCACACCATTTTCCGAGACACCACGGAATGCTGCACTTTTTCGCAGAAGTCGAGTGTGTTTTTGGTATTTGGGCCTTCATCTTGTTTGCGACTCTCATTGGCATGGAGGGTCTCAAGCCCGCCATGGAATACATCGATGGGCGCAATTACACCGAGCCCCTCTTCGTCTTTGCCATCATGGTGGTGGCTGGCAGCCGCCCAGTCCTGTATGCCGCCCAAGCCGTCGTGGCGTTCATCGCGCAGCGTCTCCCCTTCCATAGCTCTTTGGCCACCTACCTGGTCATCATGACTGTCATTCCACTGCTGGGCTCCTTCATTACCGAGCCTGCAGCCATGACTCTTGCCGCCTTCATGCTGCTGAAGATCCTAAAGAGCTCAATGAGTGGCAAGCTTCTATATGCAACCATTGGGGTGCTCTTTGTGAACGTCTCGATTGGAGGCACCCTCACCCACTTCGCAGCCCCGCCCGTGCTCATGGTGGCCGCCACCTGGAATTGGGACACGGCCTTCATGCTCACGAACTTTGGTTGGAAGTCGGCGCTGGCCGTAGCCATCAATGGCGCAGCAGTCAGCTACATCTTCCGAAAGGAATTGGCGGCCGCATCACAAGCCAGTCTTGCATCGGCCGACGATGCCCCAAGCATCCCCGCTGTTCCGGGTTCGTTCATCGCCCTGCATTTACTGCTCATCGCAAGCATCGTTTTCTTCGCCCATCATCCGGCAATTTTCATGGGCATTCTGCTTATTTTTCTGGCAATCGCTGCTGCTTACCCCGAGCACCAAGACCGACTCATTCTTCGAGAAGGACTCCTCGTCGGTTTCTTCCTGGCGGGCTTGGTCATCATCGGCGGCATGCAGGCGTGGTGGCTTCAGCCCCTGCTCACACAGATGTCGCCCTCGGCGGTCTTCTTCGGGGCTGCAGGACTCACCGCCTTTACTGACAACGCCGCGCTCACTTACCTGGGATCGCTCGTACAGGGCCTGAGCGACGAATTCAAGTACGCGCTGGTGGCCGGTGCAGTGGCCGGTGGTGGTCTCACAGTGATTGCCAATGCCCCCAACCCCGCCGGCGCGACACTGCTCAAGGCCCGATTCGAGGGGCAGATGATTCAGCCGATGGGCCTTCTGCTCGGAGCGCTGCTGCCCACCGCGGTGGCCATTGCATGCCTGAAATACTTGTGACTGGTGCCCGGAGCGGGAATCGAACCCGCACGCCTTGCGGCTCGGGATTTTAAGTCCCGTACGTCTACCTATTTCGTCATCCGGGCGGTGAACTCTTGTGAGTTTAACCGCCCGTTTCAATTATCGAAACGATCTACTCACCAATTGAGACCACCAGCTGTGGGTCGAAGTGTGGGTTCTCCCAGCCAAGATCCAGCGGAGTCTTCGCCGCGCTAAGCCCCTGCGCGTAACTCCCCGGATTGGTCAGCACCCGGCACCGCCCCACCTTGTAGTCGAAGCTGTCGTGAACATGGCCATGCACCCATAGGTCGGCCTTTTCTACGAGCGGCGTAAGGTCGGAGATAAAGCCCGCATTGCAGGGGTCATCGGAAAACCGTGGATGAACGCTGCCAGGATGCGGCCCATGGTGGGTCACCACCACCGTGGGCCCGCCAAAGGGTTCTGCCAACTTCGCCTCTAGCCAGGCCCGATCCGCCTCGTGCAGTGAGAGCGCCTTGGATGCAGGAAATCGCTCCATGGGCGATGTCACACCCATGATTTTTCGGTGGTCCGCCAGACGGGCTTCGCATGCTTTCATTGCACGTGGCTTCTGGTCTTCGCCATTGAGACGGTAATCGGTCCACAAGACACAGCCGAGAAAACGGACCCCCTGATAGACCCACTCCGTTCGGTCCATCACGATGATCGCCGTGTCGTGCGACTGCTTCTTGATCGCCGTCAATGTCTGGTCCACGGTGTGCTCATAGAATTCGTGGTTGCCGGGAACATACAAAACTGGGTGCGGCCATTTTTTAAAAAAAGAGATGGCCTTGGTGTCGTTGTGGATGTCGCCGGCCAAGACCAATACGTCGGCCCAAGGGGTGTAGAGCCGATCAATGCGAATGAAGTCGGGGAACTTTCTCTGGACAAACTCCAGGTGCAAATCGGAAGCAACGTGAATTTTCATCTCAACAACGCGAGCCTTTTCACCAACACGTTTTCAAAGATTCCGTCATACCAACCCAACCGCCTCAAAAACCCAAATGACTGAAGCAGTTACACTCACACAGATTTTTCTGACAAATCAATTCGCTAAACCAGAGTATTCAATAACGCAGAGGCATTGGCACCATGAGTGAAACCACCCAATACGTTGCAGCGACTCTCTTCGCAATCGCAATTCTCCACACGTTTCTCGCCGCCAGCGTGGTCAAATTCGGGCATCACTACCCCAAGCACGAGGGCCTATTCCATATTCTGGGTGAAGTTGAGGCGGTTTTTGGGATTTGGTCGATCATTTTGTTTGGGTATCTCATTTACGCAGAGGGCTTTGGCAACGCGGTCGATTACGTTGACAATCGAAATTACACCGAGCCGCTCTTTGTCTTCGTGATCATGGTGGTTGCAGCCAGTCGCCCCATCATGACCGCCGCACGCGGAGTGGTCGAGTTTCTATCTGGCCACCTGCCCATGAACATTACCGTGGCCCGCTTCTTTGTCATTATGGGGGTGGTGCCGCTTCTGGGCTCGCTCATCACCGAGCCCGCAGCCATGACACTGGCCGCCATGATGCTTCTTCGCTTCTTCCACAAAGAGACTAGCCGCTTTTTCAAGTACGCCGTGATCGGCACACTGTTTGTGAACATCTCGATTGGCGGTGCCCTAACCCACTTTGCCGCACCCCCCATCCTCATGGTGGCCTCTACATGGGCCTGGGACACACCCTATGTCTTCAACCACCTGGGTTGGAAGGCCGCCACCGCTGTGTTGATCAATGCCACGCTTCTTACCTTGCTGGTTAAGAAAGAATTGCACGTCACTGGCGCCAAAGAAAAGGCGGATGCAGAAGACGATGATGGGGAAGAGACCCCACGCTCAATGCCCGGATCCGTCATCTTCCTGCACCTGCTGCTCATCGCGGGGGTGGTGCTTTTCGCCCACCATGCACCGGTCTTCATGGGCATCTTCCTAATCTTCTTGGGACTCGCGGCCGCCTATCCACAATTTCATGACCGACTCATCATTCGAGAAGGGCTAATGGTCGGCTTCTTCTTGGCGGGGCTCGTTGTTCTGGGTGGCATGCAGGCTTGGTGGCTTCAGCCGCTCCTCACCAAGATGAGCCCGATCGAAGTCTATTTCGGTGCGACTGCGCTCACGGCAGTGACCGACAACGCCGCCCTGACCTATCTGGCTTCCCTTGTTCAGGGGCTCTCAGAGGAGTTCAAGTACATGGTGGTGGCCGGTGCGCTCACGGGTGGTGGCCTCACCATCATCGCCAACGCACCCAACCCAGCGGGCGCATCGATCCTGAAGAATCGATTCGATGCAAGCAACATCAATCCAGGCTATTTGTTCCTTGCGGCCCTCGGGCCAACCATCATCACCATCATCTGTTTCAAATCACTGCCACTCACCCTCTGGTGATTCCGGGCAGTCGGACTTTTGCAGACGAAGGGTCTACAAGCGCAAGTCCATGGCCACTCCCGACTTGAGTCGGGAGAGGTCATCGAGCGCATGTCGAAGTTCTTCCAGTTCGAAGCGGCTTAAGTCATCGAGTGGCAATTCATTGGGGTTGTCTAAGCCCATGAGTTGGGCACGAAGCCGATAGCGCTGGGCGAGGTCGAATGACCGACGGGCCGCCTGAGATTCACTGAGCTGCAGCTTGCCCAATTCCTGTAGCGCCGCCATGCGACCATCCGTGGACGTCACCGACACACCATTCATGAGAGCAAGAATTCGAATCCAGGCCACCACGGGGGCTGTGCCGTGCTTCTTGATATCCAGGTGCGAAGGAGACAACCACTCGGACTGCAGCTCGCGCTTGCGCAACCACCTTGCAACATAGGTGAATACAACTGGGTTGGGCAGTTCACCCACACGAGCGCGCATGGAATCCTGAGCAAGTTCTCTCAGAAACTGCGGGTGCTGAACCACCTGCTTGGTGACCCACTCGCGTAGCTCGCTGGCCAGCTCTTTGGCCCCATACAAGGCCCGAAAATCTAAGAACGTATGCCCATCAAGCAGGTGCTGGGGGGTGGGTCGTTCGCACCACTGTGAAATCTCTTCTCGCCATCCGGTATCAGAGCGACACCACTTCGCATGCTGGGCCATTACCCCACCCTTGCAGAGTGGGAAGCCCACCCGATCAAGGGCCTCGTTGACATGCTTGGCGAAGTCTTGAAATAAGGGCTGCAAGACCTCGTCGCCCTCGAAGATGATGGCGTTGTCTTGATCGGTGGCGATGGTCTGCTCATCGCGCCCCTCGGAGCCAAGAGCCAACCAGGCCCATGGCACGGTGGGGGGAGACATAATTTTTGAATCGGCCTTGACCAGCTCAATAACCCGCACGGTCATTGCATCGTTGAGGTGACTCATTAGCTTGGCCACCGCAGTGGCCGACAGCCCCTCGCCAATCAGGCGTTGTGCAAGGCGCCGAATATCCAGGCCCACACTGGCGAGTTCCTCGAACTTGACCGCCTTGGCAATCAGGCTCGAGAGGCTGCGCAGGCTCTGCCGCTGATGCGCCATGACATCGCTCTCTGACAACACCCCAATGAGTGTGTCATCGCGCATGACTGGCAAATGGCGAATTCGGTGGGTGGCCATGAGCACCATGGCCTCGATGACCGACTCATTGGCCTCGATGCGAATGGGGTTGGGTGTCATCACCGATTCAATCGGTGAAGCCAAATCCAGAGCCGGCAAGATGATCCGCCGTATAAGGTCGTACCGTGTAAGGATGCCAACTGGGTCCTCATCGGCATTCACCACCACGATCGACCCCACACTAATTTTGTCCATGGCCTCGAGGGCGGCACGAATGGAATCAGTGGCAAGGCAAACCAAGGGTCGCTTGCGCACCAGGTAGCCCACCTGGATCTCAGGTCCGATTAACGACAAATCTTTTTGCAGTGCATCATCCACAGGTTTTCCCTAGGGTCTAAATGACTGGACAACGGTGGTGTCACAGGTTACCTTCTCCCAAATTTTTAATAGGTAGGGGGAGACGTATATTGATTGACCTCGTGGTCATCCTCAAGGGAGTGGTCGAGTTCGCAGCGCTTATGTTGCTCGGCCAGGGAATTGTTTACCTCTTGAGTTTTGGTAAGCACGAAGCCAATGCCGTCTACCGCATGTTTGTGTTGGTGACTAGCCCAGTCGTGAAGGTGGCCCGAGTCATTACCCCCCGCCAGGTGGGCGATCGGCACGTGCCCTTCGTTGGCTTCATGCTGTTGTTCTGGGTTTGGTTTGCACTCACGGTCCTCAAGGTCTCCATGGGCGCCCCGGTTCCCGTCTCGGCGACACCATGAACTTCATCAATTACTACTTTTTCAAGCAGGTTGGCATCTGGGCCGGGATTTTAGGCAAAGATGACATCGCCGCCGAGTACTGGGTGAGGGCATCGTATTTCGAGAGAGCCCCTGCCCGCTCCCTGATTACAGCGGCCAATCACCTCACCCTGGCCAAACGCTTTGCCGACTCCGAAGCGCTTCTGCGTCGCAGCCTCGATCTCGACAACACCCAGGCCCCCGCGTGGTTCAACCTCGGCTTTCTTCTGCAGAAGCGCAATCAGCACGAAGAGGCCATCTCCGCATTCGACCAGGCCATTCGCCACCAAGACAAACTAGACCGCGCCCACTACGGCCGCGCGCTCTCCTTGATGGCGTTGGATCGAAACATCGAGGCCAAGGCCGCCTTGGAGCGCACCGTCGACCTCCAGCCCATGAGCCCCTATGGCTACTACCACCTGGCCCACCTGCAATTCCGCATGGGCGATGAGAAGGCCTACAGGAAAACCACTAGGAAACTCAGCAGCTTCGAGCCCAAGTTGGCGGTGCAGATTCAGAAGGAGACTGGGGTAGATGCGGGCGTACAAGACCCCTTCGACCGCTTGAAATAGCCCAATTCGATTGATGAAACGGCGGGACAAGCCGGTACTTTTAAAAATGGAGGATGTATGCAACTGACGGAACGACACCTCGCCTACTGGCGTGCGCTGCTCAAGAGGACCGGTCTCTTGCTGGCCATTTGGTTTGTGGTGACCTTTGTTGTTGGTTACTACGCCGAAAGCCTGGCATTTGACTTCTTCGGGTGGCCATTTGCCTTCTGGGTGGGCGCTCAGGGCGCGCTAGTGGTCTATGTATTGATTATTGGCTACTACGCGAGGACGATGAACCAGCTTGACAGAGAATTCGGCGTGGCCGAAGCAGAGGAGGACTAAATGGCTACTTTCGATTCTCATAGCCTAGAAGCCAAGTCCCAAAAGGCTTTCACAGCGCAACTTAAAAAGGTCTACGGTTTCTACACTGGTGGCTTTCTTCTCTTCGTCGTTTTGCTCGGAATTGCAGAGCAAATGGGCCTGTCGCGTGCCGGCATTGGATACGTCTTCCTAGGCGCAACGGTCCTGCTCTATGCTGGCATCGGCATTATGAGTCGCACCAACGACGCTGACGAATACTACGTAGCCGGTCGCCGAGTGCCTGCCGTCTTCAACGGCATGGCCACGGGTGCAGACTGGATGTCGGCCGCCTCCTTCATTGGTATGGCCGGTGGTCTCTATCTCCAGGGCTACAGTGGACTGGCCTTCATCATGGGCTGGACGGGTGGCTATGTGCTGGTGGCGCTCTTTCTTGCGCCGTTCCTGCGCAAGTTTGGTCAGTTCACCATTCCAGACTTCCTTGGTGCGCGCTTCGGCGGAACCATGCCAAGGCTCATTGGTGTGGCAATCGCCATTCTCTGCTCCTTCGTCTACGTGGTGGCGCAGATTTACGGTGTGGGCCTCATCACCACCCGCCTCACGGGTGTGAGCTTTGAAATCGGAGTCTTCCTTGGCCTGACCGGCATTCTGGTCTGCTCGTTCTTGGGCGGCATGAAGGCGGTGACCTGGACCCAGGTGGCCCAGTACATCATCCTCATCATTGCTTACATGATTCCTGTGGTCTGGCTGTCGGTGAAACAAACCGGCTTCCCCATTCCTCAGTTGGTCTATGGCCAGCAGCTGGTGAAGGTGACCGAACTTGAGAAGAAGATCAACGCAGACCCCAAGGAATTGGAAGTCCGCCAGATCTTCAAGGACCGTTCCGCTGCCGCAACCGAGAAGCTCAAGGATGTTCCCGCTTCTTTCGCAGCAGATAAAGCCGCCGCTGAAGCCAAAGTCGCTGCCGCCAAGGCTGACCCTGCCGCCCTTGCTGCCGCAGAGGCCGCACTGGCCAAGTTCCCCGCCGATGAAAAGGCCTACACGGCTGCCTTGAACAAGGAAAAGGGAGTGGCTGCACGTGCCAGTCCCCCGCGTCCTCACGCAGCCTTGTACCCGGGCAAAGATCAAGCTGCCAAGGACATCGCTCGTAAGAACTTCCTGGCGCTGATTCTCTGCCTCATGGTTGGAACTGCAGCGCTGCCTCACATCCTGATGCGCTTCTACACCACGCCTTCTGTGCGTGAGGCCCGCAATTCAGTGACCTGGTCGTTGTTCTTCATCTTCCTGCTTTACTTCACCGCGCCTGCATTGGCGGTGCTTGTGAAGTTTGTGATGTACAACGACATCGTGGGCAGTTCCTTTGCGTCTCTGCCTGCCTGGGTGGCGAACTGGGCTGCGGTCGATGCAACCCTGCTCTCCATTTCCGACGTCAATAAAGACGGCATCGTTCAGCTGGCTGAAATCACGATTGGGCAAGACATCGTTGTGCTTGCAACGCCTGAAATTGCCGGATTGCCCTACGTGGTCTCGGGCATGGTGGCTGCGGGTGGCTTGGCTGCGGCGCTCTCTACCGCCGACGGTCTGCTGCTGACTATGGCCAATGCGCTATCGCACGACGTCTACTACAAGACCATCGACCCGAATGCCCCGGTCTCGCGCCGAGTCATGCTCTCGAAGACGATGCTCTTGATCGTGGCCGTTCTGGCAGCCTTAGTCGCACAGCAGGCTCCAGCAGACATCCTGTTCTTGGTTGCTGCAGCGTTCTCTCTGGCAGCGGCAGGATTCTTCCCAGCGCTCGTGCTGGGAATCTTCTGGAAGCGCACGACTGGCATCGCAGCCTCGGTCGGTATGGTCGCTGGAACGTCCATCACGTTCTACTACATGACCCTTACCCAGCCTTGGCTCCGCGAAGTCTTCTACGGGATCGCCCGTAGCGTCCCGACGACTCCTGATCTCTGGTGGGATATTCAGCCCATCTCTGCGGGTCTCTTCGGTATGCCCGTTGGTTTTGCGATCATCATCATCCTGACCCTGCTCACCCCAGCGCCCAGCCGCGAAGTCCAGGACATGGTGTCCGCCGTGCGTTACCCCGACTTGAAGATGGCCTAAGGCCCTCGGGTTCCCCTCTCCTCGGGCCCGCCCGGGGAGAGAGCCCTAGAAAGTCAAAGCCCACCGAAAGGTGGGCTTTTTTTATTGTTGGCCTGCGCTTCTTGCGGATGGGCCCTGGACCCTCCGATTTCCTACATATCCGCCAGTGGCATGAGCGCAGTGGCAGGCATTTCTCCGGTGTGCCCCATCTTGGCAATGAGGTGGTCCAGATGCCCCTCGAGCGACTGAATGGAAGCGATGGGCATTTCCGCCAGCGCCTGCACCAGAACCCCAATCCTCGGTCCTGGCACTTTGCCCAAGAGGTCCTTGGCCTTGGGTGTGGCCACCAATTCGAAGGCACGTGCATCGTCGATGCTGCGGTCTCGAATCACGAATCCCTCTGCCACAAGATTTCGCACTAAGTTGCTGGCCGTGGATTGATGAACCGCCAGCCGATCGGTGAGTTCACCCGGACGGATGCCGGGGTTCTCTTCAATAATGCTCAAGGCCCAGATATGGGACCCGGAGAGGCCGGTGGCCTTCTCTACCTTTCTGTAATGCTCTTTAACTGCCCTGAAAATCACTCGAAACTGCTTGAGCACCCGGACCGCTTGGTCCGGAACGTTGTTGGTCACGATGACCTCCTGAATGAGTAAGGCGAGAAAATAGCACTTTCTGCAGCGGGGGAGAACTTGCCCCAAATCCTAGGTCGGACTAAACTCCAAAAAAGCGGGGGTGCCCAAATTTGTTGGGCTGAGAGAGTCCCATTGAACCTGATCTGGCTCACACCAGCGTAGGGAAGCTTCAATCAGCCCCTTTTTTCAGAAAGGGGTTTCTTTTTTGGCTCATCCGCGCATTGTCCTCACCATTGCTGGCTCCGACTCGAGCGGTGGCGCGGGTATTCAAGCCGACATCAAGACCATTTCTGCATTGGGTGGCTATGCTGCCAGCGCCATCACCGCCCTGACTGCCCAGAACACCCAGGGGGTTCAGGCCATCGAGCCGGCCAGTCTGGACATCCTCAAAAGCCAAATTGAATCCGTATTCGAGGACCTGCCGGTGGCCGCAGTAAAAATTGGCATGCTCCACAGCCCCGAGGTGGTTCAACTGGTGGCCGACTGCCTTGCCCACTTCCGGCCCAAGCACGTGGTGCTCGACCCAGTGATGATTGCCACGAGTGGCGACGTGCTCGTTCACCCAAGCGCAGTCAAGGCACTGGTTGAGCGCCTCTTTCCTCTGGCCAGCCTAATCACCCCGAATCTGGATGAGGCCGCCCACCTGCTGGGCCGCCCACTCAAGACAATTGCGGACATGGAAATGGCTGGCGATGCCCTAATCGCCAAAGGCGCTCAGGCCGTGCTCATTAAGGGGGGGCATCTGCCGCCGAGCGCCCATGCCGATATCGTGGATCTCCTGGTGGAGCGGTCTGCGGCCGATCCGAGTCACGCATCCACGCAGAGTGCGTCAATCGTCCACCGATTCGAGAAGTCTCGAATCCTCACTCAGAACACCCATGGCACCGGCTGCAGTCTCTCGAGCGCCATTGCCACCCACCTCGCCCATGGCGAGCCCCTGCCCCAGGCAGTGAGGCTCGCCCAAGACTACGTTCACCAAGGCCTGCTGCAAGCCCAGTCTATGCAGCTTGGCAGCGGTTCGGGCCCCATCAACCATTTCTTTCAACCCCGCGCTCTGGTCCTTCAATAGCGCTTACCCAAGGAGCCACCATGGCCAGCAACCCTCAATTTCTCGCAGCCACCGCCCAGGTCGATGAGGCCGCCATTGCCCCGCTGCCCAACAGCCAGAAGGTCTATGTCATCGGCTCGCGGGCCGACATCCGAGTGCCCATGCGAGAGATCACCCAAGACGACACCCCCGTGATGATGGGAGCGGAGAAGAACCCCCCCATCTACGTGTACGACACCAGTGGGCCCTACACCGACCCCACTGTAAAAATTGATATCCGCAGTGGCCTTGCCCCCATTCGGCAGGCATGGATCGATGCGCGCAAAGACACCGAGTTGCTCAGCGGCCCAACCAGCCGATTCGGTCAGGAGCGACTCGCCGACCCCAAACTGGCCCAACTTCGATTCAACCTGCATCGCCAACCGCGGCGCGCAAAGTCGGGGCAGAACGTGAGCCAGATGCACTATGCGAAGAAGGGCATGGTCACGCCCGAGATGGAGTTCATCGCCATTCGCGAGAACCTTCGTCGTCAGGAGTATTTAAAGAGTCTGGAGGCCATGGGCGAGAAGGGCAAGCGCATGATCGAATTGCTCACACGCCAGCACCCTGGCCAGTCGTTTGGCGCAGTCATCCCCAGCGAGATCACCCCGGCATTCGTTCGCGATGAAGTGGCTCGCGGCCGAGCCATCATCCCCAACAACATCAACCACCCCGAGTCCGAGCCCATGATTATTGGGCGCAACTTCCTGGTGAAGATCAACGGCAACATTGGCAACAGTGCGGTGACCAGCAGCATTGCCGAGGAAGTCGACAAGATGACCTGGGGCATTCGGTGGGGGGCCGACACCATCATGGACCTCTCCACCGGCAAACACATCCATGAGACCCGAGAGTGGATTATTCGTAACAGCCCCGTGCCCATTGGCACCGTGCCCATCTACCAGGCGCTCGAGAAGGTCGATGGTAAGGCCGAAGAACTCACGTGGGAACTCTTTCGCGACACCCTCATTGAACAGGCCGAGCAAGGTGTGGACTACTTCACGATCCATGCAGGTGTGCGGCTGGCCTACGTGCCCATGACCGCCAATCGCATGACCGGCATTGTCAGCAGGGGCGGCAGCATCATGGCCAAGTGGTGCCTGGCCCACCACCAAGAGAACTTCCTCTACACCCACTTCGAGGACATCTGCGAAATCATGAAGGCCTACGACGTCGCCTTCAGCCTGGGCGATGGCCTGCGACCCGGCAGCATCTGGGATGCCAACGACGAGGCCCAGCTCGGTGAATTAAAGACCCTGGGCGAACTCACCCAGATTGCGTGGAAACACGATGTCCAGACCATGATTGAGGGGCCGGGCCACGTTCCCATGCAGCTCATCAAAGAGAACATGGACCTCCAACTCGACTGGTGCGACGAGGCACCCTTCTACACCCTGGGGCCACTCACCACCGACATCGCACCCGGCTACGATCACATCACCTCGGCCATTGGCGCCGCACAGATTGGCTGGTACGGCACGGCCATGCTCTGCTATGTAACCCCCAAGGAGCACCTGGGCCTGCCCAATAAAGAGGATGTGAAGGCCGGCATCATCGCGTACAAGATTGCCGCCCACGCCGCCGATCTTGCCAAGGGTCACCCAGGGGCCCAAGTGCGAGACAACGCCCTATCGAAGGCGCGATTTGAGTTTCGCTGGAACGACCAGTTCAATCTCGGACTCGACCCCGACACGGCCAAGGCCTATCACGACGAGACCCTTCCCAAAGAGAGCATGAAGGTGGCGCACTTCTGCTCCATGTGCGGTCCTCACTTCTGCAGCATGAAGATCACCCAAGACGTGAAGGACTACGCCAAGCAGAAGGGCCTTGCCGAAGAAGAGGCACTGCAAAAAGGAATGCAGGAGAAATCCATTGAGTTTGTGAAGACCGGTGCCAAGGTCTACCACCGGCAGTAATCAAGGAGTCCTGACCCAGCCATGAAAATCGGAATCGCCGGTGGCGGTCTGATGGGCCGTCTAATGGCCCACGGATGTTCGCAACTCGGCCACGAGGTGCATGTATTCGAGGCCGGACCGGAGGCACCTGCGGTAATGACCGAGCGTGCTGCTGCGTTTACATCCGCAGGAATGCTCAGCCCCATTGCGGAGATGGAGGCTGGCGGTGAGGCGGTCTACGCCCTGGGCATTGAATCCATGCGGCGATGGCCGCAGATTCATCGGGCCTGCAATCAAGCGTTCGACTTGTGCATCAATGGGAGTCTGATGGTCTGCCACCCAGCAGACCGCGCAAGCGCCGAGCGCATCCTGGCGCATACGCGGCCGAAGTCGTCCGAGCCTCAGCCCACGCCGCTGGCCGCGCAAGAACTCGAGGTACTCGAGCCCTTGCTCAAACCGCGACTCCATGCGTGGATGCTGCCCAATGAAGGGCATCTATTCCCTTCGCAGGCGCTCGAGGCATTAAGGAGATACAGCCCCAACAGCCATTGGGAATTCAACACGCCTGTGTTGGAAGTGGAAGCCGGATGCATCCGCACCGAACGCGGTGCGATGAATTTCGACTGGGTCTTTGACTGCCGTGGTCTGGGTGCGCGCAGCGCTTTATTGCCACTGCGTGGGGTTCGCGGCGAAATCTTCACCCTCATGCCGCCGGCCGGTTGCGTGATTCAGCGGCCCATTCGGCTTATGCACCCGCGGTGGCGGGTCTACATGGTTCCTCGGCCATCGGGCGAGGTCGTGGTGGGCGCAACAGAGATTGAATCAGAAGACCGCTCGCCCACATCGGTGCAGAGCAATCTCGAACTCTTGTCGGCCGCATTCAGCATTGCCCCATCGCTTGCCGAGGCGCGGATTGTATCGAGCGATGTGAACCTGCGGCCGGCCCTGCCCGACAACCTTCCCCAGGTGATGAGTCGGCCTGGTCTCACTGCAATCAATGGCCTCTTTCGCCATGGCTGGTTGCTCGCCCCGGCCCTAATGCATCAAGCACTGGAAGCCATGGGCGCCAAGAGAGAAGAGCATGCCCTCGTCTAATCGAGCCGCGAGCAACGACTGCATCACCGTGGACTTCAATGGCCAGCCCATGAATGCCAGGGCCGGTGAGAGCCTTGCTGAATTCATTGATCGACTCGGCAAAGACCCGAACCAATTGGCCACCGCCGTGAACGCAGAATTTGTACCCCGCGACATGAGAAAAACATTGCTCCTTCAGCAGGGCGATGCCATTATGACTTTCGAGCCGATCACAGGAGGCTAGTGAATATGTCCACCTTCTCTGTGTATGGAGTCTCGCTCTCAAGCCGATTCTTCCTTGGGACTGCGGGATACCCATCACCGGCCATTCTGAAAGAGGCCATTGCGGCCTCTGGCGCAGAGGTCCTCACCATGGGCATCAAACGCCAAGCAGCCAATGTCGCAGCCGCTGGGCACAACCAGTGGTGGTCGCTAATTCGTGAGACCGGGCGCCATATTCTTCCCAACACCGCAGGCTGCCGAACTGCCAAAGAGGCGGTTGCCCTGGCGCAGATGGCGCGAGAATTATTCGAGACCAACTGGATCAAGCTCGAGGTGGTCGGTGACGATTACTCACTGCAGCCCGACTCATTCGAGTTGGTAGCAGCGGCCGAGCAACTGGTAGGGCTTGGATTTAATGTCTTCCCTTACTGCACCGAAGACCTCATCGCGGCGCAACGCCTGGTCGATGCCGGTTGCCAGGTTCTAATGCCCTGGGCCGCCCCTATTGGTTCGGGCCAAGGCATCACCAATCGCAGGGCGCTCGCTCGCATGAGAGAGAAATTCCACAATCTCTTTCTCGTGGTCGATGCAGGAATTGGTGCGCCATCGCATGCAGCCGAGGCCATGGAGATTGGGTTCGACGCCGTGTTGTTGAATTCGGCTGTGGCCCAGTCCCGGGCCCCGGTGGAGATGTCGGCCGCGTTTTCAAAGGTCATTGAAGCGGGCCGCATGGCCCATCTCGCCGGTGTGATTCCCGCGCAGGACTTCGCCACACCCAGCACACCCGTCACGGGACAACCCTTTCTTATTCACAAGGCGGGGTAGAGATTGCGAGTTGCCAAAACCCCTCGTGGCAGCCTAACGCTCGAGGGCGATCGGCTGGTGCTCGACTGGGTTTACGCCAAGGGCGGCATTCAACTTCAATCGCTGGTTCCTGCAGATGCACCGGACCAACTGACTCGCGCCTTTGATCGGAGTCGCGCCCTTGGTTACATCGAGGAGGATGCATCGATTCATGTGGCCCTGTCTCTTACTTCCGGAGAAGGCGATCTCTCGCGGCTGCCACTCGATGCACACCGCAACCACTTTCCCTCGCTTGAAATGCCTGGCCTGCCGCGTCCAATGTCATTTCCCTCGCTGCGCGATGCAAGCCCCGGGGTCTATCCGGTGGTGGATAGTCAAGAGCTCCTCTCCGACCTCATCGATGTGGGGTGTCGCATCATTCAACTGCGCGTGAAGTCGCTTGAGCGCGATGCGCAAGATCGAACGGTGAAGGAAGCGTGTAGGCTCGCGCAGCAGGCCCCCGACTGCCAACTCTTTATTAACGATTACTGGGAACAGGCCATTGAGCATGGTGCCTACGGCGTGCACATTGGTCAGGAAGACCTGCTCACCGCGGACCTTGATCGCCTAAGAGCCGGCGAGGTGCGTCTGGGACTCTCGACCCACAGCTATTGGGAATTCGCAAGGGCACTATGGGTTGCCCCGAGTTACATCGCCTGCGGCCCCATCTTCCCCACTCGTGCCAAAGCAATGAACTGGATTCCGCAGGGCCTTGCGAATCTGCGCTACTGGGCCGCCGTGAGCCCTTTGCCGGTGGTGGCAATTGCCGGTATCCACGCGGGCAATCTGGCCGACGTGGCCTCAACGGGCGCCAGTGCTGCCGCGGTGATACAAGCCATTGTCTCTACTCCCAAGCCTACAGCCGCTTACCAAGCCCTTCAAGACCAGTGGCTTAGCATTCAAGCCCAGCCAGGGAATCCCAGATTGCATCAAAGAGACGGTTCGTCCCCACAGCGCCACCCAACCACAATGGCACGCCCAACGCTGTCCGAAGCCTAAAACTCGGAACACCCTGGACCCCCTGCTCCGGCCAACTTACAGTTTCTCTGGCGACCCCCGCCTCTAGTGCTTGGTCGCTGAAGGCACGTTCGATTTGCTCGGCCGACATTCCCACACTCAGGCCTCCACTCAATGGAGACCGCCTGGGCCCAGGTCGGTTTAGACTGCGCAAGGCGGATCAGGGCACTGCCCAAATGACCGCGACCGATATAGCACCATGGGCATACTAGGTCGGAGACGATGTCAATGGTGAGTTTGCTCATGATGAACTTGGAATCGAGACACCTTGTTATGAAATACCTTGAGGATTTTAAAGAGGGGCAGGTCATTGCGCTGGGCACTTACCCAGTGAGCGAGGAGGCCATCCTTCAATTCGGCAGAGAGTTTGACACGCAGTCTTTTCACACCGACCCAGAGGCCGCAAAGCAGTCGGCGTTTGGTGGTCTGATTGCCAGCGGATGGCACACTGGGTCTATCTGTATGCGACTCGTCTGCGATACCCTCCTCAACCAGAGCGCGTGCAATGGCAGCCCGGGCTTGCGAGACCTGCAGTGGCTCAAACCCGTTCGCCCCGGAGATGTCTTGTCGGGAGAGGTTCGCATTGGCGAGGTGAAGACTTCGACCTCCAAGCCCGACCGCGGCTCCATGTTGCAGCACTGGCTGCTTAAGAATCAAAACAATGAGTCGGTCTTCTCTTGCAATGTGGTGGTCTTGATGATGCGTGGCCCTTCAACGGGACTGGAGGCCTGGCGCAGCCAGGCGCAGAACCTCTGGTTTTCAGATGGTGGATGCACGGGTGGAAAGGCGGAATAACCATGGTGATAGGCTGGATCGTTATTTTTGTGCTTGGCTTCTTGGCGGGCTACGTGGTGGGCCGAAAGACGCGCAAATAAATTCTTAAGTGATTGATTCGCAGATAGTATTTAGAATCATTAAATAATTTTTGCGATGCAACAAAATCTTGGTTAAACTCCAAAGCAATAAAATTTTCATGTTGCCGGAGGCCGTTTATGTCTGCCCCTTTTCTGCCTATTCATGGGATTGAGGTTGACCCCAATCTCTGTGGATTTATTGACCAAGAGGTGCTCCCCGGCACCGGCGTGACCTCGGATCAGTTCTGGGTCGGCTTTGACCAAATCGTTGCCGAGTTCGCGCCTCAGAATGCAGCCCTCCTTGCTGAACGAGACCGCCTGCAGGCCGAGATTGACCAGTGGCATCGCGCCCAGCCTGGCCCCATTCGAGACCCCAAGGCCTATCGGAAATTCCTCACTGACATTGGCTATTTGATTGCCGATCCAGGCCGTGTTCAGGCCTCCACGGCCAATGTCGACGACGAGCTCGCCGTTCAGGCCGGGCCACAACTCGTCGTTCCCATCCTTAATGCCCGCTACACCCTCAACGCCGCCAATGCGCGTTGGGGCAGCCTCTACGATGCCCTCTACGGAACGGACGCCATTGCCGAATCCGATGGTTGTGAGAAGTCCGAGCGCTACAACCCCAAGCGCGGCGCCAGAGTCATGGCCTTTGCCCGTGACTTTCTCGACCAGGCCGCACCTCTGGCGAGTGGCTCCCACAAAGACGCCGTGGGCTATGCCATTGAGGCCGGCCAGTTGGTCGTCAGCCTTCTCGGCGGAAAGAGTGTTGGGCTTCAGAACCCCGACCAACTCATCGGTTACCAGGGCCTGATCCCCGAGCCCCATGCCGTGCTGCTCAAGCACAATGGCCTGCACTTCGAGATTGTGATTGACCATCAATCGCCAATTGGCTCAGTGGACCCAGCCGGCGTGGCCGATGTCATTCTCGAGGCCGCGCTGTCGACCATTCTCGACCTCGAGGATTCAGTGGCCGTGGTCGATACCGAAGACAAGCTGCTCGGCTATCGGAACTTTCTTGGTGTGATTAAGGGCAGTCTCACCGAGCGTGTTCCCAAAAACGGCAAGACCATCGTCCGTGGACTCAATCCGGATCGCCCCTACTCCAAGCCCACGGGTGGGGAACTCACTCTTCCTGGCCGTTCGCTGCTCTTCATCCGCAACATGGGCCTACTTACAAGCCACCCCGCTGTCCGCTATCGCGCCCCCAACGGCCAGTGTGCAGACATCCCCGAGGGCATCCTCGATGCGGTGGTGACAGTGGCCATTGGCATTCACGACCTCAAGGCCGCTGGCCGCCTGCCCTCGGGCGACGCCATTCGCAACAGCCGCAGCGGCAGCATCTATGTCGTCAAGCCCAAGCTTCATGGCCCGAAGGAAGTGGCCTTCAGTGCCGCGCTCTTTGCAAAGATTGAGTCGGTGCTGGGTCTGCCGAATAACACCGTAAAACTTGGTGTTATGGATGAAGAGCGCCGCACGAGCGTTAACCTGAAGGCATGCATTGTAGCGGCCGAGAGCCGCATTGCCTTCATCAATACAGGCTTTCTCGATCGCACTGGCGATGAGATTCACACCTCGATGCTCGCGGGCCCAATGATTCGCAAGGCCAACATGAAGGCCAGCAAGTGGATTGCCGCTTACGAGCGAAGTAATGTGCTGGTGGGCCTGGCCTGCGGGTTGCGCGGCAAGGCCCAGATCGGCAAGGGCATGTGGGCCATGCCAGACCGCATGGCGGCCATGCTCGAGCAGAAGCTGGTTCATCCCAAGGCCGGTGCAAACACCGCTTGGGTTCCAAGCCCAACTGCAGCCACCCTGCATGCCCTGCACTATCACCAAGTGAGCGTCTCATCGATTCAGAAGGAGATGGAGTCGATCGATATGGCCAAGGAGTCCGAGGACTTGCTCGGTAGTCTGCTCGCCGTGCCCGTTGCTGAGAACACCAACTGGTCGGCAGCGGAGAAGCAGCAAGAACTCGACAACAACATTCAAGGCATTCTTGGCTACGTGGTGCGTTGGATCGATCAAGGCGTTGGCTGCTCAAAGGTGCCCGACATCAATGATGTGGGCCTGATGGAAGACCGTGCCACTCTTCGCATTTCGAGCCAGCATGTGGCCAATTGGCTGGTCCATGGAATCGTGAGCGAGGCCGATGTCAAAGCAAGCTTTGAGCGAATGGCCGCCGTTGTCGATGCCCAAAATGGCGCAGACCCCTTCTACACGCCCATGCTTCCCAACTTATCGGGCAGCAAGGCGTTCCAAGCCGCCTGCGATCTGGTCTTCAAGGGAACCGAGCAGCCCAGTGGTTACACCGAGCCACTATTGAATCTCTGGCGCTTGGCGAAGAAGAAACAAGCCAGCTAGGGCGGCTGGCGTTGTAAGCTGTTGATTTATCGGCAGGATTCTTGGTGGAGACGAGGAGGATCGAACTCCCGACCTTCGCATTGCGAACGCGACGCTCTCCCAGCTGAGCTACGTCCCCACAGGCTTTAAACTGATTTTAGTCCATTGGTGGGCTTAGAATCGGTCCTACCACAAGCCTATAACTGGGAGATTCCATGTTGCGCCACCTCGGCCTCTGCGCCCTGTCATCACTTTTCCTACTGACCCCGCTGGCTGCCAAATCAGTCGAGTACGGTGACTCCGAGTTCTCTCCAAGCGTCGGCCAGGCCGGCAAAGACGTGATCTGGGTGCCTACGCCCGATCAGTTGGTGACTGCCATGCTCAACGCAGCCAATGTGACTTCCAAGGACTTGGTTTACGACCTGGGCGCAGGCGATGGAAAGATTGCGATTGCAGCCGCACGGCAGTTCGGTGCGACTGCTGTGGGAATCGAATATGACGAGAAGATGGCCGCCTTGGCCACGCGCAATGCTGCACGTGCGGCCGTTCAGAACAAGGTCACCATCATTCGGGGCGACATCTTCAAAGAAGATTTCTCCAAGGCCTCTGTGGTCACCCTGTATCTTCTGCCAGACCTAAACCTCCGGCTGCGCCCGATCATCCTCAAGATGAAACCGGGCACTCGCGTGGTCTCGCACGCATTCGATATGGCCGAATGGGAGCCAGACCAGCGCATTGAGACCGAATCGGCTAATGGCTACATGTGGATCGTTCCCGCTTCGGTGGCAGGGAGTTGGACGCTCGAGGTGGCTGGCTTTTCGCAGCCCATCGAACTGCAACTCTCGCAGAGCTTTCAAATCGTCAACGGCTCCATGATGCTCGATGGCAAGAAATTAATGATCGATACAGGTCGCATGCGTGGGGATCAATTGCGTTTCTCCGTGAAACGACCCAGCGGCCAGGTGCTGAGCTTTGAGGGACGTATTGCCGGCGGGAAACTCTCCGGTCGCATGCAGCCCATGTCGGACCCGTTGAATGTCTCGGGGAAACTGGTCAAGGCGGCGCGCTGAATTAGCTCACTAGAGCAAAGAAGCACTCTGTCGCCCTAGCGCAGCCATGTCCTCGCTCTCCAAACTCGGCGCCTGCTCGGTGGTTATCGGCATCGTTATCGGTGCCGGCATCTTCAAGACGCCATCGATGGTTGCGGGAATCACCCAAGACCTTGGTTGGTTGATTGCTGTCTGGCTTCTTGGTGCCCTGCTCTCATTCGCTGGCGCTCTATGCTGGGCCGAACTCTCGAGCAGCCATCCCAGCACGGGTGGGGAGTATCACTTTCTGGATAAGGCCTACGGCCCATCACTGGCATTTTTATACGCCTGGGCCAAGACTGTGGTGATCAACCCCGGGGCCATTGCTCTGTTGGGGTTTGTTCTGGGCGACTACCTCAGTGCCATCTACAGCCTGCCTTGGCATTCTTCGGCGGTATGGGCCATGGCCGTCATTCTGCTGCTCACTGCGACCAATCTCGTGGGACTCAAAGCCTCTGCGCAGCTCCAGACAGGTATGTTGGTTGTTGAACTGCTCGTTCTGCTTGCGATTGTTGTTGCCGGCTTCTCGGTGGGCTCGCCCGCCGCCGTTGATTCGGCTACATCGCAAGCCGCTTCGTCTGGGCTCTTTGCGACCTCGCCGCCCCTTGGCCTTCTGGGCTTGGCCATGGTCTTCGTGCTACTGACGTTTGGTGGCTGGGGAGAGTCGGCGTATTTGTCTGCCGAACTCAGAGATGGCCCACGCGCAATCGTGAAGGTGCTCTTATTTAGTCTCTCTGTGATCAGCGGGATTTATATTTTGGTGAACCTTGCCTTGGTCGCGGGGCTGGGCATTGGTGGCCTGGCCAAAAGCAAGGCGCCGGGCGCCGATATCCTGACCATGGCCTTCGGGTCGGGCAATGCCCAATGGGCTGTAGCCATTCTGAGTCTCGCGGTGGGCTTGGCCGCGCTAACCAGCATCAACGCCACCATGATTGTCGGCGCACGCACCACGCATGCACTTGGCAACACCTGGCCCGCATTGCGCTTGCTCTCTCGTTGGAACCCATCGAAGGGCCTGCCCGTTGCAGCCTTGCTGTTTCAGTCTGGCATTGCACTTGCGCTGGTGGCATTCGGTGCCATGCAGAAAGACGGATTCACTGCCATGGTGGAGTTCACAGCACCCGTGTTTTGGGCCTTCCTGTGTCTGGTGGGTGTGAGCCTCTTTGTTCTTCGGCGCAAGGCCCCGGCCCACAACGATGCCTTTCGGGTTCCCCTCTATCCAATCACACCAATTCTCTTTGTGGCCTCGTGTGGCTACCTAACCTATTCGAGTGTTCAGTACGCCATGAGCCAACAGGCGCTCACGGTCTCGGCTTGGCTTATGGTCGTTGGGGTTCTTGTTTTGCTGGCGCTTCGGTTTGGCTCTGGCAATACTGGAGCAACAAGGCCTGCATAAGCGGCTTGGCCATTCCTGATTCCGACTCGATCAGTCGGCGCAGTTCTTCCTCTGGTAGCAGCAGCACGGCCTGCCTCGCATCTGCCAGAGCGGCTGTCTCCAACGCCTCTTGATGTGAGTCGTTCGAGGACTCCGCCGCCAACGGATCGATGCTCGTGCCTTCCTTGCGGGCATGCGCCTCCGTTGCCGTCTCCGGCGCGGTGGGCGCACTGAGCGAGATGGGCTGATCCGTTTCCGCAAGTGCCTTGGGCAAAAAGGCTGGTGATTGACTGCGAAGCTTCGGCAAGGCTGCGTCCAGAGCGGGGCCCGGTGCCACCATGAGCCGAATCAACTGCTCCAGGCTAACGGCCACCTCCGAGGACTGCTTGCGAAGCGAGTGGCTGCGGTCTTGGGCCTTGCGCAAGACCGACTCCAAGGTGAGGCCCATGCCGCGCGACTGCGCATGTTCGTAGATGTTCATCGCGCCGCTCCGAGCCACGCTGGCACAGGAACATCATCACCCAGGATCTTTGAGATGGTGATTCGAAAAGCACCTCGCAGGCTTGGCTTGATTCTCTGGAGCTCGCGAATGGCCGAATCGATGGGAATGAGCTTGGCATTGACCACACCAAGGGACTGAAAGGACTCTTGAAGCGGTTGGTCACAGAGCCCCTCGGCCAGACCAATCACCCCGCCTGGGCCCAACTGTCCCGAGCCCCAGGGTCCTTTGGCGAGCACATCCCCACTGGTGACCACGTAGGCCGCAGCAGGGATGTCATCCGCATGGCCCAGCCACTGGCCTTTTCGGAAGACCACGGTCTGAAAGCCCTCGCTGGTCCAGACCTGATAGAAAAGGCGCTCGGCCGCCGAGAGTTGCCGATCCTCGAAGTAGGCCTCCCGCTCATGCGAGAGGGCGCGAGGACTCAGCCCCTGAAGCAGCGAGCGGTCAATTCTGAATAGTCGGGAAGGTGGCGAGATACCCATAGCTTTAAAGGGATCGGCCTGAGGGCGGGAATCTGAAGTCGGGTTGGGCGTGTTTCGGGGCATCACATCCATTCCCGATAGGCGGCTATATTGGGCTTGAAAATAGCAATCTGACGCCCAAATTAAACGTCTAACGTCGTTCAAATAGGAGATTCAAGATGTTGAGCCTTCGGCCCTCTCATGAGCGTGGATACGCTGATCACGGCTGGCTTCGGTCCTTCCATAGTTTTTCATTTGCCGACTACTACGACCGGCGGCACATGAACTGGGGCAACCTTCGTGTCATCAACGAGGATTGGATTGCCCCGGGCACTGGGTTTGGAACCCACGGCCACCGCGACATGGAAATCTTCACGTATGTGCTCGAGGGCAATTTGGCCCACAAAGACAGCATGGGAAATATTGAGGGACTGCCTCCGGGCGACGTGCAACGCATGAGCGCAGGCACCGGCGTTGAGCACAGCGAGTTCAACCATGCGCCCAACCAGACCACCCATCTTCTGCAGATCTGGATTGAGCCGAAGTTTCGCGGCATCAAACCCAGTTATGAGCAGAAGACGGTCGATGCCTCACTCAAGCGAGGCCGACTCGCCCTCGTGGCCTCGCCCAGCGGCGAAGGTGAAGGAGTTATTATTAATGCTGACGCAAAAATCTATGCTGGGCTTTTCGACGGCCAGGAATCGGCTCGGCTTGGCATCGAACCCTGGCGAAAGGCCTATGTGCACCTTGTAAGAGGAACGCTAACAGTCAACGGAGAGACGCTTACAACCGGAGATGCGCTGCGAGTTTCAGAAGAGAGTGAACTCGTGCTCGAGGGCGGCAACGATGCCGAGGTGCTGGTGTTTGACTTGAGTCCAGACCGCTGAGCGAATCTCACAGCAACAACTGCCAGAATCCTAAAGGACGAGTATGAACATTTCTCTGCTCAATTTCCAGACTCTCCTGCTTTCTGTAGTCCTTCTCACTGCCTCGATGACGACAGTGGCGAAGTCCCCAACAGATGAGACTCGTGAGTTAGCGAAGTCCATCCCATTGGCAGATCTTCATATGCATGTCTATGGCTACGTTGGGAGCACACCTCCAATTTTTCTGCGTTACATGGAGCAGCAGAATGTTCGCTGGGGCGGTGGAGTCGGCAACTACCAGAGTGAACTTCAGGAGAAGTTAGGCCCCCGGTATATCGCCGCAATCGGCAATGAGGCATGGCATGCCGTCTTCAAGGGCCGTGGAGAGAGTGGGCTTTCAATACTCGATCAATCTGCATTCAATGAGTTGTTCCGAACGGCGGAGCAGTTGTTCAAAGATGGAAAACTTAAGGGATTTGGTGAGATCCACGTCAAGAATAAAAACAAATTTGACCCCAGTTTCGAGCGAAGTATTCCTCTAGACAGCCCCGTCATCAACAAGATGTATGAGTTAGCAAGCCAATACGGGGGATTCGTTCAGATTCACTCAATGGGCGGAATCTTTGGTGGGTATGAGGAGATCTCGGTCATGGCTGAGCGCTATCCCAAGGCGCTCACAATCCTCTCGCATTGCTTGCCGGCCACGCCGCCCCATCTTTTGGGGAGGCTCTTCGAGAAGCACCCGAACGTGGTCTGCGAGATTTCCGCACAAGGTCCAGTGCACGGTCACCTCGACGGAGGCCGCATATTCACCCGCAACGGCCTCCGACCAGAATGGGCAGACGTCATTGAGCGTTATCCGACTCAGTTTCTTGTTGGCACAGATCCCTGCTGTGGGTTTGACCGTCGGTATGGGGAGATGATCGAAGAAATCAGACGAGACTTTCTGCCCTATCTCACCCCTGCCACCCTGCGAAGGGTGGCTTATGAGAATGCAGTGGAACGCTTCAATCTCCCGAGACCTTGACGCCTCCAATGGACATGACTGATCTTGCAGCAAGCAAAGGTCGGGCCGCCTCACTTGCAGAGCATCAGGCCCTGTTTGACGCCATTGCAAAGGGCGACCGTGCACTGGCCGCAAAGGCTGCAACCGCCCATGCAGATCGTGCGCTCGGAAGGCTGGAAAACCCCTAAAAGAGCAGCCCAGGGCATTCGTATACGATACGGAGGCTGAAATAACCAACTTCCGGTAATCCCTCATGACCAAAAACACGATTGTCAAAGCAGACTTAAATGCGCCTGCGATCACAGAAATTCTCGCTAATTTTGTGATCCACCATCCCAGCAAAGGCTGGTCAGAAGCGGTGGATGAACAGGCCCACCGCACCCTTGCAAACTGGATGGGCTGTGCCATTGGCGCCTCACGCCATGAACCCGTTGAAGCTGCCTTACGTGCGGTCATGATGCTTGCGCCTGCGCCTCAGGCCAGCATTTTGGGCCGCAGTGAAAAAGTCGACATTGCAAATGCCGCCTTGATCAATGGCATCAGTTCGCACACCTTTGATTACGATGACACTCATCTGAAAACAATCATCCACCCCGCTGGCCCAGTGGCCTCTGCCTTGCTGGCGCTCTCAGAACTCATCGGCAGCAGCGGCCGCGAGGTGATCGATGCACTCGTGCTTGGCATTGAAGTCAGCTGCCGGGTGGGGAATTGCATTTACCCCGACCATTATGACCGCGGTTGGCATATCACGGGCACCACTGGAATGCTGGGTGCCGCTGCCGCCTGCTCGCGGCTTTTGAAACTCTCGGCTGCACAAACGCAAATGGCCCTGGGCATTGCGGCAAGCCAGCCTGTTGGCCTGCGCGAGCAGTTCGGCACCATGACCAAGCCGCTGCACCCAGGCGCAGCAGCAAAAAACGGCCTTATGGCTGCACTCATGGCCAAGCATGGCTTTACTGCTTCTGCGCGAGCCTTGGAAGCGCCCCGAGGCTTGATTCAAGTGATCTCTGATAAATGCGACTGGAAAGAAATCACTGAAGGCTTGGGTCAACACTGGGAATCAGCCCTGAACACTTACAAGCCCTTTGCCTGCGGTATTGTGATCCATCCCAGCATCGATGGCTGCGTTCAGCTGCGTAACCAGCACAACCTCAAGCCAGAGCAGATCGAAAAGGTTCTACTGAAAGTGCATTCCTTGGTCATTGAACTTACCGGCAAGAAAACCCCAAAAAAAGGCCTGGAAGGAAAGTTCAGCGTGTATCACTCCTGTACTGCCGGACTGATCTATGGCAAGGCAGGCGAGCACGAATATTCCGATGAAGTGGTGCAGGATCCTGTTGTGATTGCCCTGCGTGACAAAGTCGAGGCCGTCATTGATGACAGCATTGATGAGGCCGCTGCTGACATCACCGTGCTGACCAAAGACGGCAAGCAGCACCATATATTGATCGAGCATGCGATTGGGTCGCTTGAGCGGCCGATGAGCAATGAACAGCTCAAGGCGAAGTTTGTGGATCAGGCCGCTGCCGTGATTGGCCAAAGCGCGGCGGAGCAGGCCTGGCAAAAGGCAATGAATTTCGGCAGGTAATCAAGGCACGGCCGCTTAAATGCCCGAAACATCCATTCTGTTGGCGGGCGTGCTTGTCTGCTTTTTAGGCGGCATTCTCGGAGGCCTAAGCGGCGCCGGCACGGGCATTGTGGTGGCTGGATTTTTAACGCCTATCATTGGCGCCAAAGCCGTCATGCCCGCCTTGGCGATCATCATGCTGATCAACAATGGCAGCCGGGTGTTTTATTACCGGCATGCTGTTCAGGGAAAAGCTGCCTTGCTCATGACAGCGCTTGCCTTGCCTGGGACCTGGTTTGGAACACAGCTCTACATGGAGCTGTCTGCGCGCACACTCGAGATCATCTTGGGCGGAGCCATTCTTGCAGTCCTGGTGTTCCGCCTTGCCAGACGAAAAGTGCATGCCCCACCCCAGAGTGAGCCAGTCTCTCAAAAGGTCTACTGGCTAGGCGGTCCGATCTCCCTGCTCTATGGGTTTTTAAACAGCATGGTGCCCGGGTCGGGCGTCATGATCCTGGCGTTTTTTATGGCAATCGGAATGACGGCATCGGCCATGATTTCCACCGACGCGGTGATTTCTCTGGCCCTCAATATGGGTAAGATCATCATGTTTCGCAGCCTTGACGGCCTGCCTGACTCGCTGATCATGATCTCAATTGTCTGTGGCATTGCGAGCGTGCCCGGTGTCTGGTTTGCGAAGTGGCTCTCGACCCGGTTGCGCCAGAGCACCCATCGGTGGATTATCGAGCTGGTGATTGCGTTCAGCGCAATCCACATTCTGTGGAGAGCCTCATAAAGCAACTTGGCCATGCAACACACCGCACTTCAACAGGCCTTTTCCCCCACGGGGGTTTTGCGGGCCTCGATCAATGTGGGCAACCCAATTCTTGCGAAACGAAATTCCCACGGCCAGGCCGAAGGCGTCTCAATTGACTTGGCACAGGCGCTTGCTACATCACTTGGCCTACCGCTCGAGCTCGTCGTGTTTGAATCAGCGGGCGAATCAGTGCAGGCTGTAACTGAAGAGCGCGCTAACGTTGGGTTTTTCGCAATCGATCCGAAACGAGGGCAGGAAATTGCATTTACCGAGCCCTATGTATTAATCGAAGGCTATTATCTGGTGCCTGAGCCCTCGACGATTCGTTGCAATGACGATGTCGATCAGCCCGGTGTGCGAATTGCTGTGGGCAAGGGAAGCGCCTATGACCTGTATCTGCAAAGAACGACTGCGCAGGCCAAGCTTGTGCAGGCTCCGACATCGCCAGCGGTATTTTCTTTTTTTGTTGAACAACAGCTCGAAGTGGCTGCTGGCGTGAAACAACAGCTCGAAAAAGACCTGCCTCGATTCCCTGGCCACAGGCTTTTGCCCGAGCGCTTTATGGTGATTCGCCAGGCCATGGGCGTTCCGAAGACACGCGGACCACAGGCGGCTGCGGCCCTATATGAGTTCGTGGAGCAACAAAAGGCCAGTGGATTTGTGCAGGCGGCGTTGCAGCGCCACGGCATTAGCGGCGCCACCGTTGCGCCTGCCGCAGGCAAAGATTAACGCGGCAACAAACGGTCTAAATGCTTGGCCACCGTTTCTGTAAACGTGGCATATACCGGGTTGGCCACAAAGCCAAGATGCGGCGTCATGAGCACAGTGGGCATGGTGCGAAACGGATGATCCGCCTGTAGTGGCTCGGTATCAAAGACATCCAGGGCTGCCATGGCAGGCCGGCCTTGACGCAGCGCATTGATCAGGTCCGCTTCGTTGATTAATGCCGAGCGCGAGGTGTTGACAATGACAGAGTCGGTGCGCATTGCCGATAACGCGCTTGCATTGATCATATTGCGCGTGCTTGGGGCAAGCACCATATGCAACGACACGACCTTTGACTGGGCCAACAGCTCATTGAGGCTTACATGAATCGCGCCTGCTGCCTGCGCACGCTCAGCCGTCATATTGGGGCTCCACGCCAGGGTTTTCATGCCGAAAGCCTGCGCTACCTTGGCCACACGTGCGCCAATATTGCCCAGGCCGATCAGGCCCATAGTCTCGCCTTCCAAAATGTCGCACAGATTGGGGTAATGCAGATTGGCGCGCCAATCCGACCGCCCATTGCGCATGACTGCAACGCCCGGCTCGAGCCGCTTCAAGGCCCCCAGAATCAAGGCCCAGGTGAGCTCGCAGGTGCTGGCCTTTGATGGCCCAAATTCGGTGTTAAACACGGCAATCCCGCGCGCCTCGCATGCGGCGGTATCGAGCAGGTTGTTGCGCGTGCCGGTGTAGATCACAAACTTCAGATAGGGTGCTGCATCTAATTCCTTTGGCCCAAATGGAGTTCTGTCTCGCATGAGCACCACACCCGTTGCGCCCGATAGCGCCTGGGTGAGCGTTTGCCCACGCAGCGGCTTCGAATTGTAATGAAGCGCTGCGCGCGACTCTAATGCCCGTATCGACTCCGTATTGACGAATGCATTTTCAAAATCATCGAGAAAAAGAATGCTGGGTTTTGCTGAACTCATTTCAAACCTTTAGAATTTGCGGCGGGCGTAGCCAGCTTTTTTTTCAGCTTGCTACTCAAACTTAACCAAACGACATGAACTATTCCATAAATGACACATCCTGATCTTCGTCCCCGTGTTGGCCTCATGTTAGGTGACCCCACTGGAATTGGCCCCGAGGTTGCGCTCAAACTTCTCAATCGGCCCGAAACTCACCAGCAAGCAAGAATCCTGGTAGTGGGTGATCGCCGAATCTTCGACCAGGCCGCACAAGAGCTTGGAATTTCTTTGCGGCTCAAGCTGGTTGACTTGGAAAAACCCTTTGAATGGCCGCAGCCTGGCTCACAGGAAGTGGCCATGATCGATCTGTGCAACATCGACCCGGCCAGTGTCACCCGGGGTGCGCTTGATCCGCAAATGGGATGGCGGGTAGGTGAAACACTCAAGGTCATGACCGACATGGCGCTAAATCATCAGATCGATGCCGTATGCTTTGCGCCGCTTAACAAAGCAGCCATTAACCGTGGCGGCTGGAAATACCTTGATGAACACGCCATGTTTGCCGACTGGAACGCTCACCAAGGCTATTACGGCGAAGTCAATATCATTCCAATGTTCTGCACATTTCGCGTCACCTCTCATGTGAGCCTGCGAAAGGCAGTGGAACTGGTGGTGCCTGAGCGCATTCAAGGCGCTGTCACCCTGGCCCATCAGGTCATGAAAGGCCTTGGCCACCCGGCAGCGCGCATCGGCGTGGCTGCGCTCAACCCCCATGGCGGCGAATCAGGGCTTTTTGGCGATGAAGAGATCACCATCATTCGGCCCACGCTTGACAAGCTTAAAACTGCGGGCCTGCACACGGAAGGCCCCTATCCTTCCGATACGGTGTTTCTGAAGGCAAAGGCAGGCCAGTTAGATGCTGTGGTGATCATGTATCACGACCAGGGCCAGATCGCCACAAAATTGCTTGGCTTTAGCGAAGGCGTAACGCTTACCGGCGGGCTGCACACGATCTACACCACGCCTGCCCATGGCACAGCCTATGACATTGTCGGCCAGAAAAAGGCTGACCCCGGCGCAATGGTCAAAGCTTTTGAGGTGGCCGTTAAGCTTGCGAATCAGCACGGAAAAGCTGCTCCCACTGCTCAAGCACATTAAGGCCAAGCGACTCAGCGTAGTCTTGCGCAGGCATGAGGTGGCTGACCAGCCCCTGAGTGTCGCCTGCAAGAAGCCGCGCCATGTTTGCCTGCAGCGCATGGCCAAAGCTGCCCCGTGCAAGCGCCGGAAAGATTCCAATGGAAATGCCATGGGCTTGCCAACGGTCTGGGCTTAAGGCCATGAGCCTTTCATCAACACTCATGTTCACGAGACACGGGGCTTTCACCTGTTCAGAGACTGCACGAATCTGATCGAGCAGCTCTGGCGTTGACTTGAGTTCAACAAACACCGCCTCGGCCCCTGCTGCAACAAAATCTCGGGCACGATGAATTGCCTCATCAAGGCCATGGGCAGCTGCGCAATCGGTTCGCCCCACAATGATCAATGGCTCTGAGTCAACACGAGCACAACAGGCTGCCTCAATGCGGCGCACCGCCTCATCATGGTCAAGCACCGAGCGCGCGCCCGGCAGCTGTGCGCAACGCTTTGGGGTAGGCTGATCTTCGATATGAATCGCAGCAACACCTGCCGCCTCCAGGGCTCGCACAGCCCGACGAATATTCACGACACTTCCAAAGCCCGCATCGGCATCGGCGATCAAGGGCAGCCGTGAGCACTGGTTCAGGCGTGACAAATGGCCCGCAAGCAATGTGAGATCCACCAGGCCCACATCGGGCTCACCCAGCAGACAAGCGGAAACCGCATTGCCTGAAACATAAGCGGCATCGACCGGATAGCGCTCAATAATGCGCAATCCAAAGCCATCGTAGACCCCAGGGGCAAACACTGCGGCCCCGCGGGCAAGTGCTTCTCGCAGCACGCGCCGCTTCTGGGCTGCCGAAGGCATGGGCGCTTCGTTGCGCAAAGACACTGTGTCGATCATCAATGCCCTAGGCCGAGACAGGCCAGCCCTTGTTCTGATCGAGATAGGCCAACAAGCCGCCTGCCGACACAATCTGCAGCAACACCTGTGAGAGCCCATTGGCCTCTCGTGCAGCCGCACCACTGACTTCGATATCGCCCGTTTGCAGGTTTACAGAAATTGCACTGCCTGCATGAATTCCCGAAATGTCGGCACTTAAAAGCGCCAGGCCATTGTTGATTGAATTTCTAAAAAACGCCCGCGCAAAAGAAGGGGCAATCACTACGGCCACACCCATTTCTCTAAGAATTTGCGCAGCCTGCTCGCGTGAGGAATTGATCCCGAAATCTTTTCCGGCCACCAGCACAATGGGCTGGCCTGCAGCCCGGTGGGCTTTTGCATGAGCCGGAAAAGCAGGATCAAGTTTTTCAAAGGCATGCTCAACCACATGGGCGTTATCCTTGCCTGGAAGATATTTGGTAGAGCAATGAATATCGGTATTCACGTGATCGCCCAAGACCATCGTGATGCCATTGATGAAGGTGCTCATAGCTGGCTCCAGTTCACATGATCAATCTCACGGGGATCGGTAATGACCCCTCGCAGTGCCGATGCCGCCACGGTCGCTGCTGAACCCAGCCATATCTCGGCGCTATCGTTGCCCAAGCGGCCCTTGAAGTTTCGGTTTGCCGACGAGATCACCGTTTCGCGATCGCCCGGCGTGAAATGCCCGGTCACACTGATACAGGTGCCACAGCCCGCAGACTCAAATGACCCGCCTGCCGCGACAATGGCCTCAACCAGGCCCTCTTTTGCGGCCTGCAGATAAATGTCACGCGAAGCAGGTGTGACAATCATGCGAACCCCCGGCGCGAGCTTATGGCCTTTGAGCACTGCGGCTACCTGACGAATGTCTTCCAAGCGTCCATTGGTACAGGTGCCCACGAGTGCAGCATGAATCTTTTGGCCAGCAGCCTCTTTCGCGCTCACGATGTCGTCGACCTCGTGCCGACGCGCCACCTGAGGTGCAAGCGAGGCCACATCGACCGAGAACTCCTTTAAATAAACAGCATCGGGATCGGCCTGCACCGGCTTGGGCTCGCGAGCGCCGTGGGCCTTGAGCCATTCCATTGTTTTTTCATCAGCCTGCAGAATCGTTGCCTTTGCACCGAGTTCCGCAGCGTGATTGCACAGGGTCATGCGGTTATCAATTGACATGGCAGACACTGCAGTGCCCACGTATTCAATCGCTTGGTAGTTGGCGCCTTCTGCGCCAAGCTTGCCCAGCATGTAAAGGGTAATGTCTTTTGCCCAAACGCCGGGCTCCATGCGGCCTTTGAGCTCGATTTTCAGGCTGTGCGGCACCTGAAACCAGAGCTTGCCATAAGCCATCACTGCGGTGAGGTCGGTGCCTTCCACGCCCATGCCCATTGCATTGAATGCGCCATAGGTCACCGAGTGGCTGTCGGTGCCCACCACCAGATCACCCGAGGTGACATGGCCTTTTTCTGGAATAAGCTGATGGCATATGCCCTCGCCAATATCGTAGAGCTGTGCCCCCGACTCTTTTGCAAACTCACGCAGCCTGGCGTGAATCTGCGCAGCCTCTTTGTGAGGCGGCGGTGAATAATGATCGAGCACCAAGGCGGTTTTAGGCGCAAAACGCAACGGCGCCTCGTTGAGCTTGCCCAAGGCCTTCATTGCACCGGGCGCACGGGCATCGGTGAGCATTGCGAAGTCGACATCGGCCACCACAAAATCCCCCGGCTTGCATTGGCGGATTCCTGCGTGTGCCGCGAGAATTTTTTCAACGATGGTTTGGCTCATACCTTTGTCTGCAATATCGGTTTGGTGCTGAATTGCGAGATGCTGGAAAGGAATGAAACAATACCGCCATCGACATCACCCTGCAAATGTAATTTGATAAGAAAGCGTTATCGCAAATGCCTGAAAAAATAAGCCCCAAATCAGCAAAAGAAAAAATCCACAGCCGCATTGAATGCGCACTGCTCGATATTCGCGAACATGGCCAATACGGCGAAGGCCACCCGTTTTTATCCGTGCATTGCCCTTATTCGGACTTTGAGCAGAGCGTTGCGCGGCTGGTTCCCAATGCAAACGTTCCCGTGATCCTCGTGGATGACGCCGATGGCCTTGCTGAAAAAGCTGCCGAGATCATGGCTGCAATGGGCTACACAGCGGTGTTCATCATGGACGGAGGGGCGCCTGCCTGGGAAAACGCAGGGTATACCCTGTACAAGGGCGTGAACCTTCCCAGCAAGACCCTGGGCGAAGTGATTGAGCATCATGAACACCCCAAGGTGATCTCTGCGCAGACTCTGGCGCAATGGAAATCACAGGCAAAGCCAATGCATTTCTTCGACTGTCGCCCGCCCAATGAATACGACAAGATGACTATTCCCGGCGCACGCTGCGTGCCCAATGGTGAGCTTGCCCACCGACTAGGGGGCTTGGTGCAAGATTCGGAAACGCCCATCGTGGTGACCTGCGCGGGAAGAACCCGTAGCCTGATTGGGGCAGCTGGACTTGAACGCTTAGGCCTTCCCAACCCAATCTATGCGGTAGAAAACGGCACACAAGGGTGGGCATTGGCAGGATATTCACTAAGCCATAAAAATGGCCAGCCCGAAATGCCTGCGCTCAACGAGAGCGCCCTTGCCAAGAGCCGCGAGCGGGCCGATGCCTTGATTGCGAAGGAAAACCTGCAATGCATCAGTGTTCAAGAGTTTGAGGGATTGGCCAAAGAAACGAGCCGAACCCTGTATCTCGTTGACTTGCGCAGCATTAGCGAATATCGCAACGGTCATTTGCCGGGGGCAGTGCACTCATGGAGTGGCCAGGTCTCACAGGCCTGCGACCTGATTATCGGTGTGCGTCGTGCACGTATTGTGCTCAGTGATGACACCGGCATGCGGGCAGCGATTGCAGCCATCTGGCTGCGCGCGATTCAGTATGAGGTGTATATCTTGCGAGAAACCAGCGCCTCAGCAATAAAGCCCGACTGGCAAGGCAGTGCGCCCAGGCTTCCCAAAGCGCAGCCGCTGCAAGAGATCTCCGTTGAGACCGCCGCGCAAGCATTACACAGTGGCAAAGCCCAGCTGATCGATGTGCGCAACTCACAAGACTTTCGCAAACGCCATATTCAAGGCGCACGCTGGGCCAGCCGTGCACGGCTGGGTTCGGTGGATCAGACACGGCCTGCCATTTTGCTGGCCGATAACACGCTGACAGCTGCCTATGCTGCTGGTGATTTGCGCAAAGCGGGCGTAGAAGTCATCGGGCAGCTCAGCGGCGGCTTGGTCGCATGGGAAAAATCGGGCTATGCATGTGAGAGCTCGCCCAACAGCCCCCCGGATACAGATTGCATTGACTTTTTATTCTTTGTGCATGACCGACACGATGGCAATCTGGAATCGGCACGGCGTTATCTCGAATGGGAGACCGGGCTCATTGCCCAGCTTGACCAAGACGAACATGCAAGTTTTAGTCTCTCGTAACGCTAGGATTTCCACTTTATTGAAACAAAAAACCCAGCCTTCAAGGGGCTGGGTTTTTCTTTGCTAAGACAAACACCTTAAATCGACAGCAGTGCTGTGAGCTCTCGAATGCTGCCAAGCCTTTCAATGCCACGCACCATCTCCACCACCTGGGCTGTTTTTTTCGAGTCGAACTTTGCAAACTCGCAGTTCTCTCGGAATTTCTCGGCAACTTCTTCGTAGCTCATGGGCGTGGCTGGGCTTCCACGGCCAAAGTCTGCGCAGCCTCGAATAACACGGCCATCGGTGAGCGTGATCGTGATGATGGTGGTCATTTTGTGAAAGCCTGCGGCTTCAGCCTCGGGGTCGACGCCAAAATCGACTTTACAAATCATGGCCTGGACATCGGGGCGCATCACCACTTCATCGGTGAATTCAGACAGGCCTGCGCGGCGCTCCAACAACAGAATCGCCATGCAGAACTCCATCGAGAACTTCGCCTGAAGCTCATTGGTGGGGCGATGATGAATCAGGGCATTGGGCATGTTGTGATTGGTGCCAACCTTCACATTCACAATCTGCTCGGGCTTGATGTCATGCTCTTTAATCAACCGCAGCATCTCGGTCATGCCCGGGTGAGTCAATGAGCCCGAGGGGTGAGGCTTGATCGACACGCCAGGCGAAGCAAATGTCCAAGGCTTGCCGAGCACGCCATCAATGGCTGCGGCATCATAGCCGCCACCTGCTGCGCTGAAAAAGCCACGCGGTGCTTCCAAAATATTAGGCGCAGCTGTCCAGCCGATTTGCGCAAACTCCGCCGCAACAATCCCACTCTCTGAAGAGCGCCCAGCATGAAAGGGCTTGGTCATGGTTCCGAAGTTTTCACGCAGGCCGGCAGACTGGCTGCCTGCAATCGAGAGCGCACGCAACATCGCCTCATGGCTCAAGCCCATGAGCTTGCCCGCCGCACTGGCGCTTGCAAATGTGCCGCAAGTTGCAGTGGAGTGAAACCCGGTTTGATAGTGCCTGGGGTTGATCGCCTCGGAGATCTTGCACTCAACCTCGACCCCGAGCTGATAGGCCAGAAATACATTCGCCCCGGAGGCGTTCAGCGCTTCACCCTTGGCAATTGCCGAGGGCAAGGCCGGCGCGGTGGGGTGCGTGAGCAGGCCATAAACACGATCCTTGGCAACTGCAAGCTGAGTGTCATCGTAATCGTCGGCATGAATGCCCACCCCATTTGCAAAGGCTGCAAAACGGGGCGCTGTCTTGATGTTCGAGCCAAACACGGTGGCCGGTCCGCCCGTAACGCCCAGAGAGTTCAGGTGTTTGCGAACCAGCTCGCCCGACTTTGCCACTGAGCCGGAAATTGCCAGGCCAATGCCATCTAACATCGATTTTTTTCCGAGCTCCATGACATCTTGCGGGATATCGCCGAGCTTGGCATCACAAACAAAACCGGCAACGTAATGGGTGAGGCTGCTTTTTTGTGCTTCTGACATTCAACAACTCCTTCAATTAAAAAACGAATAAACCTGCAGTTAAGAAACCTTTTTCAAAAGTTTGATTTTTTGCTGATGAGTCCCGTCGGGCATGCCTGCGCCTGCCACTTTCTCCATAGACTCCCCGATGTGATCGCGCACGAGCTGCTCTAGCTGTTGCATGAGTAGATCAAAAGTCTGGTCAAATCGATAAAACAAACAAATCCCAACCGGCTCAAACCTGCGGCTGGCCTGAACCCTGCGGATCTGCCCAAGCGCTTCGTGCCGCAAGGCCACAGGCTCGGGAATTAAAGTGACAAAGGGCGAGCCCGCCAAAAGCGCCAGGCTCGACTCAAATGATTTGGTCTCGATCACCGGAACAGGCGGCTCGAGACGCTCGTTTAACAAAAGCCGCTCAAATGACCTGCGCGTTGATGTGGTGTAAGCCGGCAAGATAAACGGGTGCTGGATCAAGGATTCAAGATCAATCGGAGAGCGGATATTTTCATTTCCTGCATCCACCACAAACACCGTCACTTCATCGTATAAGGGCCGGCTGACCAATCCCTCAAAATTGGTGAAATCCGTTAACTGGCCGATCACAGCATCGAGCTTGCCTCGCAGTAAATCCTCGAGCACTTCGCCCGAATGCAGCTCAATGGCATGCAGCTGCATTACGGGTGTTGCATTGGCTGCTTTCTCAATGAAAGACGGAAACAAGGTGTGCATGACGCGGGGAATACAGCCAAGCCGCACAGAACGACGGCTTAAATCCTCGTGCACCTCGAGCGCCTGAAGCTCGCGCAGAATTCTTGCAGCCCGCCCGATCAGGTTTTTCGCCTCTGGCCGGGGCAGACAGCCTGCACGAGAGCGCACGAATAGCTCCATGCCCAAGACTTCCTCGGCCTCGGCTAGCCGCTTGGATATCAAGGGCTGATGTTCATTAAAACGCTGGGCGGCACTGTGGATGGAGCCTGCCTGCGACACCCACACAATCGCCTCAAGATGGCCGCGAGACAGGCGTGCGCTCTGTCGCTTGCCCACAAGATCAAGGCCTACCGAGAGATCGATCTCGATCTCATGGGTTTCTTTGGGAGAAGATTTTTTTTTCACAATGCAAAATTTAAGATATCGATTTTTTATTAGAGGATAAAATATAAGATCTTTTCAATATCTGCAAATCGGCTTAGAGTCAGTCCCGGTGTAAAAAGAAACCAGTGAGGAGACCCAAGCATGTTTAAGATTGAAACCAAAAAAATTGCTGACGCAATCGGGGCCGATGTTCTGAACATCGATATTCGCCAGCCGCTGAGTAGCGAACAGAAGCAGGCCTTGCTCGATGCCTGGGCCGAGTTTCTGGTGTTGCGGTTTCGCGGACAGCCTCTGACCGACCCCCAGCTCATTGCCTTTGCCAAAAACCTGGGCGAGCTCGACCCGCCGGGGCCAAACCCCCAGGGCAAGCCCTACCTGCCCGAGTTTCCTGAACTCAATGTGATCTCAAACATCAAGCAAAACGGACAGTCGATCGGTGGCCTGGGCGATGGCGAAGCCATTTGGCACGCTGACATGACCTATATGAGTTCCGTGCCGATTGGCGCTGTGTTGCACGGCATTGAAGTGCCCGCCGAGGGCGGCAACACCTACTGGTCGAATAACTACATGGCCTTTGCCACCTTGCCCACAGAGCTAAGAAAAGCCATTGAGGGCAAAAAAGCGATTCACGACTCCACTTACAACAGCGCTGGCATTATGCGCATTGGCATGCAGCCGGTGACCGATGTGACAAAAGCCCCCGGGGCACAACATGCCTTGGTGGTGCGTCATCCGCGCAATGGCAAAGAGCTGCTCTTTTTAGGAAGACGCCGCAACAGCTACATTGTGGGCATGCCTGTTGATGAAAGCGAAGCACTGCTCGACGCACTCTGGGCGCACGCCACACAACCAGCCTTCACCATGGTGCAGCAGTGGCAGGCAGGTGACACGATTATTTGGGATAACTTCGCAACCCTGCATCGACGCGACTCTTTTGATCCGAACACTCGACGCCTGATGCACCGCGCCCAGATCAAAGGTTTTGCGCCCGTGCCTGTGCTGATGGCGGCATGATGACGGCCCGCATCAAGAAGGTGGAGGTCTATGGTGTTGAGGTGCCGCTGGTCGGCGCCGGCTTTAAAAACGCCTATATCACCAAGACCAAACAACGCAGCGCAGTGGTGCGCATCACCGATGAACACGGCCAGATTGGGCTGGGCAATATCGACCCATCTCCTGGCTATTCAGTCGAGACGATTGAACAGTCTTTGGAAACTCTTGCGAATGTCTTGGCACCTGCCGCATTGGGCCAAGACCCCGAGAATATCCATGTTCTGACAGCCCATCTCGATGCCCAGATCAGCCAGTTTCTCGATGCCAAGGCCGCCATTGAAATGGCTGCGACCGACCTGGTTGGGAGACGCCATAAGCTCTGCGTCAGCAGCATGCTTGGCGGCAGTGTCGTGACACAGGCACAGTTCAACGCATGGATTGGTATCGTGTCGCCCGAAGAGGCGGCCGCCGAGGCAAAGCGCTGGTACGAGGCGGGCTGGCGATCCACCAAAATCAAGATTGGCGGAGATATTCATGCCGACAAGGAGCGGGTCGCCGCCGTGCGCAAGGCCACAAGCCCCGACTTCAAGATTCGCGTCGATGCTAATGCGGGTTACTCGGTCGAACAGGCAATCGCCTTGGGTGAGATGCTTGAGCCCTATCAGCTAGAGCTGATGGAGCAGCCGGTAGCAGCCGATGACTTTGAAGGCCTCAAGGCCGTCAAAGATGCGGTGAATATTCCCATCATGGCTGATGAGTCAATCACCGACTACGAGGACCTGATTCGGATCATTGCACTACAGGCCGCCGATATCGTGAAGCTCAAGGTCATGAAACAGGGTGGTTTTTTAAGAACCTCGCGCATGATGGCCACAGCCGAAGCAGCCGGGCTTGGCGTGGTGATTGGCCATGGCTTTGGCCTTGGCATCAACACGATGGCGGAGATCCTGTTGGCCAGCACAAGCAAGGCTGTGCTCTCAGGTCTTGAGTGCGTGGGGCCGATTAAAACAACCGACGATATCGTCACGCACAAGCTCGATCTCAGCAAGGGCCAGCTCACTATTCCCCATGGCTATGGCATTGGGGTGGAGCTCGATGAAGAAAAACTGCAACGCTTTCGGTTTTTCGAAAACGTTGCAGTTTAGTGCTGGTTAATTACGACGTACTCGCTGCCTGTTGTTCGCGCAGCTTGCGCTCCTTGGCCTTTTTGAGCCGCACCCGGGCGGTCAGCGCCAAAGATAACAGCATAAAGAAGAAAATAGCGATCGCACCCGGCCGCTCAAAGATGTAGCCGGCATGGCCATCGCTGATCTGCATGGTTTTTAAGGCTTCGTTCTCAACCAAGCCGCCCAACAACATGCCCACCACCACCGCAGCGGGCGGATACTTGTAGCGCGACAAGACCCAGCCCAAAACCGCAAAGAACAAAAGTGTAGCGGGGCCTGCTGCAGAGCCACTCAGAGCGTAGGCGCCGAAGACCGATGAAGTGAGCACCACAGGAATTAGAAAACGCAGCGGCACCTTCACCAAATAGCTCGCGAAGTAAATGAACAAAAAGCCTACTGGAAACAGCAATAAACACTGGCCAACGTTGTTCAGAATGATGGTGTAGGCGACATCTTTGCTTTGATCAATAAAGTTCGGACCACCCACAACATTGTGCAAGGCAAAGGCCGCAAGTAGCACCGCTGTGGCACCACCGCCAGGAATTCCAAGGGCCAACATGGTGGCCATGGAGCCGCCTTCCGAGCTGCTGTTAGCAGATTCCGCAGCGATCACCCCTTCTACGTTTCCCTTGCCAAATGAATCGGGATCTTGGGCGGTTCGCTTTGCCTCAGAGTAGGACATGAGATTGGCCACCGAAGAGCCAACCCCAGGGGTTGCACCAATGAGAATTCCAATAAGTGTGCCGCGACTTAGGCAGACCTTGTGTTTCAAAATGCTAAAAAATCCGCTCATCAGGCGTTTCGCACTCAGCCCTCTGCCTGCGTCGTTTTCAACAATAAATTTGGAGTTGACCAGGCTGAACAAGGTGCTGGCCGCCAACAAGCCCATCAGCGCCGGCACTGGTGAAACACCGTCAAGCAGTTCTGGAATTCCCATGGTGCCGCGCATGTAGCCCGCGGTGTTCATGCCGACCGTGCCGATCAACACGCCCAGAAAGCCTGCAATCAGTCCTCGCAACAGGCTCACCCCTGTGAGAGAGCCCAGCATGAGCAGGCCCCAAACCGCAACTCCCAGCATCTCGAGCGGGCCCATGCGGATCACCACATTGGCCAGCGGCAAGATCAGAAACAGCAGCACGATGTAGGAGACCAAAGCACCGGTGACCGAAGCGCCCAGGGCGGCGCCCAAGGCCTCGTTGTGCAGGCCTTTTCGGGCCATTGGATAGCCATCGAAGGTGGTGGCCACAGCCGAGGTGGTGCCCGGGATATTCATGAGCACCGCGGGCACCGAGCCGCCAAAGCCTGCGCCGGTAAAAATAGACGTAAGAAAAATAATGGCCGGTAAAAACTCCATGTACAAGGTCATGGGCAGAAACAAGGCCATGGCCATGGTGATGGAAATTCCAGGCAAGGCACCAAACACACAGCCGATCAACAGGCCGGGGATCACCCAGATCCAGGCGGTAAATCCGCCGGTGAGTGTTGCAATTGCAGCGCCAAGGGCAGAGAGGTCGATCATTAAATTCGCCTACAGAATCAGGTTGGGCATTTGGAATGGCACCAAGAGCTGATAGCCCTTGACCATGATCACGGTGGTGAGGCCTGCAAAAACAGGCATGACCCACCAGCGGCGCTCGCCGCAAATGAACAGCCCCACCATGCAAAACAGAAATACGCCGAGGTCAAAGCCTATGGTAAACATTGACCAGACCAAGCCCACAAAGGCAAGCATGATGGCGAGAATTTTTCCGAAACCCACACGGTCTAGCTGTTCTGGCTGCAGTTCATCGGGCAGCTTATCCGCACGAATGCACTGCGGAATGACGGCCGCCAAAAGAATCAGCATCAGGATGCACAGAGGCTGAACCAGCAGGGTGTTTTCAGGATGCAAAGAGACCGACCGAAGATCGGCGAGATACCACATGGTCCAAGCGGCGATTGCCAGAACAGTCAGCAGATGTCCCCAGTCAACGCGCACACGCCTAGCGGCAATTACAGACATAAACAAGCTTTCTGATGTGAAAACTCGGGAAGCACGCCAGCGCTTTCCGAGTTTGTAGGTTCAAACAATTACTTCTTGATGAGATCCATGTACTTAAACAAGGTCTCCGAGCCCTTCATGTAAGAGGCCTGAGATTTCTCTGGGCCGTACCAGGAGTTCGGGTAGCTGGACTCACTTGCCACGGCAAGCCACTGTGGATCTTCCATGGCCTTTTTGATGGCATCAACCCAGCGGGCGCGGATCTGCGGGTTGCGCTTGCCCACTTCAGCTGCTAAAACCCAGCCACGCTGCGAGCCCGGCACCCAGTCGATGTTGAGCTTTCTTGCTTTTGCATACTCTTCAATGACAGGCACTTCCTTCCACTCGGGAACCCGCTCGTCAGCGAAGATCATCAGGGGATCAATTCGAGACTTCAAGAACACGAAGCCCTCGGCACCCACCAGACCGACATCCACGGTGCGGCCAAGGATTGCGTTGCGGGTTGGGCCACCGCCTTTGAAGGTCACGATACGGACCTGGCTCGGATTAATCCCCTCTGCACGCAGCAGCAACGTGATGTTGATTAAATCGGCTGAGCCAGGCTGAACACCAATTGACACACTCTTGGGATCTTTCTTCAGGGCTTCGATCACCTGCGACAGGCTCTTCCACTTTGTGTCAAAGGACGTGGCCAGCATGGAGTAATCATTCGACGGAAGGTTCAACATGTCGAAATCTTCGAGCTTGAACTTGGCGTTAGACAGGCCAATATTCGTGGGAATGTAGTTCACCGAGGTCATGGCGATCATGTAGCCATCGGGCGGCTGCTGCAGCATAAACGTATGACCGAGCAGGGCTCCTGAACCACCACGGTTCACCACGGTGATGGGCTGGCCGAACTGCTTTTGCAAGAAAGGAGCAAAGGCCCGTGCGATGCGGTCGTTGAACCCGCCCGGATCAAACGGCACCAGGATCGTGATGGGCCGATTCGGGAAGTTCTGGGCCTGGGCCATGCTCAACGATGAAGCTCCAAGCCCGGTTGCTGCAACTCCGGCAAGCGATGCAAGCCGCACAAGGGTATGTCTTTTCTGGGGTTGTGTCACCATTCTCTCCTTTGGAATACGAAACCGACGAATAGTTTTTCCAGCAAATGTATACGAACGAGACGATACTGCTTGCGGAAGTTTCGTGCCTTAGGGACAATACCAACTCACGCTTTGCACTTCCGTCAAAAGTTTAGATCCAATTACTGCTCCTCGCTGTCATCTCATGATTCCCGATAAGCCAGGAGTGTCCGAGCTCTTTTGGTCATTTTCCAAAATGTCGATGCAGGCATTCGGGGGGGTACTGCCGCTTGCCGAGCGGCTCATCGTGACCGACCGAAAGTGGCTGACCCGAAAAGAGTTTGTGGAAATGCTGGCGGTCTCTCAGGCAATGCCGGGGCCCAACATCATCAACCTGGCGATCATGCTGGGCGATAAATTCCAGGGCTGGCGTGGCGGCTTTTCCGCAATGATGGGCTGCCTCACCTTCCCGATGATCCTGGTGTCATTGCTCACCCTGGCCTTTCAGTCGGTGGCCGATAACCCGATCACCAAGGGCGCACTGCTGGGCATGGGCGCTGTGTCGATTGGCCTGGTGGTGGCGATGGGAATTCGGCTGGCGGCCTCGCAGGGCCATTACCGAATTGGCTGGCTTGCCTTGGCGGGCACGATTGTTGCTGTCGGGTTTGGCGGCCTGTCATTGCCCCAGACCATTTTGATTTTTGGAATACCTGCCATTTTGATTCGGCTGTTTCAGCTGAGATCTCAGGAAAAAAAGATAAAGCCAAATGACACCTGAAATCGGCTGGCCCTTAATTCTGGAAATATTCATCCGGTTTTGTATGCTCTCACTGCTCGCTACGGGCGGGGCATTGGCGCTTGCGCCCACCATGCACAAATACCTGGTTGTTGAAAAAGGCCTGATTAACGACACTCAGTTCATTAGTTCGATTGCGCTGGCCCAGTCTGCGCCCGGGCCCAATGTCCTGTTTGTGACGGTGCTCGGCTGGCAGGTAGCCGGATTTTGGGGCGCTCTGGCCACGACGATGGGCGCGCTCATTCCCTCGGCGCTCTTAGCGATCTATGCCGGCCGCAAAGTGCTTGCAAACTCAGGTTCAGTCTGGATGAAAGCGCTGCGTGAAGGGCTTGCACCCGTGGCGATCGGCCTGACCCTTGCAACAGCAATCGTCTTGCTCAAGCCCTGGGCGGGCGAATGGCGAGTCTGGGCCCTGATGCTATTGAGCACGGCGGTTGCGTATTTCACAAGGCTTGCGCCCCTGTACTCGATTATCGTGGGTGCGATCGTTGGGGGCTTTGGTTTTTTACAATCAGTTCCGGCCTAACTGCCCATGGTCAGGCGGGCCTCGAGCGAGCGCTCGATATGCTGTCTTGCCGCCTCTTCGGCCCCGGACTCATCACCTGCAGCAATCGCTTTCAGGATCAAGGCGTGCTCTTCGTAAGCTGCCTCAGCTCGGCCCTTGACGGAAAAGGTGGTGCCAACAAGCAGCCAGAGTGATTCGCTCAGCTGTTCCGACTGGTCCCGCAGGTAGCGATTGTGGCTGGCCTGCAAAATCCCATCGTGAAATTCCGTATTCAGTTTCGCCATCTCATCGGGCGTGCGGGCGATCTGGCCATTGTCAGGGCGGGTCCTCTCCAACAGATTTTCCAACGAATAGATTTCCGCTTTTGATGCATGCTTGGCGGCAAGCCGTGCGGCTGCCCCTTCCAGAATCTGGCGCATCTCGTAAAGTTCGATCACCTGGGCGCGCTCGAGCCTTCGAATCGCCAAGGTGCGTCCCAAGGAGACTTCCACCAGCCCGCGGCTCACAAGCCGGTTGAGGGCTTCACGCACTGGGGTTCGGCTCATGCCGAGCTCTTCGGCAATCCTGTCTTCAGTGAGCCGGTCGCCTTGACGGAGCTCGCCCGCCTGAATCTGGCGCAAGATTCCCTGGTAAGCCTGGTCTGCATAGGTCATAAGCAGGATCATAACCGGGATTTGACTGTTCGTATTTATTTGTATACAATGGTGCACAATCAAACTACGAGGAGGAGACTCACATGGATTTACAGCTCAAGGGAAAGACCGGCATCGTGACCGGGGCAAGTTCAGGAATCGGCAGGGCCACTGCCAAGGGGCTCGCCGCAGAGGGCGTGCATGTGGCAATCACCGGGCGCCGAGGCGAACATCTTCAAGAAGTGGCCAAGGAAATCGTTGCCGAAGGCGGAAAAGCCCCGGTCATCATCGTGCAAGACGCAATGGCCGAAGACTCGGCAGACAACATTGCACGCCAAGCAATGGAAGGCCTTGGGCGAGTCGACATTCTGGTCAACAACGCAGGCGGATCCAGGCCGTTTAAATTGCACACCGCAGAGGAAACCTGGAACGAGGCCATGACGCTGAACTTCACCCGGCATCGCCAGCTGACGCACAAACTCATTGACCAAATGATGGCCAATGGCTGGGGCCGAGTGATCAACGTGACGGGCAAATCCGAGCCCGATGGCATCAATGGCGCGTTTTGCGCAAAAGCCGCGATTCATTCGTGGGCCAAGGGCCTGTCGAGAGAGGTCGGCAAAAAGGGAGTGACCGTCAACTCGATTCCCCCCGGCCGAATCATGAGCGATCAGATTCTTCGCAACTACACACCTGAATACCGCGCCTGGCAATCTGAGCATGAGATCCCCATGGGCCGTTATGGCGAGCCTGAAGACTTAGCGGCGCTGGCAATCTTTTTGTGTTCGCCACTTGCCCAGTACATTACTGGCACCGTGATTCCGGTTGATGGCGGTCTTCGTCGCTATCAGTTCTGAGCAGCGCAATGATTGATGTCCTTGTGATTGGAGGCGGCAATGCTGCGCTGTGTGCAGCATTGTCGGCCGCGGAGCACGGCGCAAAAAAAATCCTGCTGCTGGAATCCGCGCCAAAAAAAGAGCGCGGTGGCAATAGCATTCACACGCGCAACATTCGTGTCATGCACGATGCACCCATGGGCGAGCTCACCGATGCCTATCCTGAAGATGAGTTCTTCGAGGACCTGCTGCGCGTGACGGCCGGGAAAACCAATGAAGCATTGGCGCGACAGGTGATTCGGCAATCCTCAACATGCCCGCCCTGGATGCAGCGCCACGGCGTTCGTTTCCAGGCATGCCTGGGCGGCACTCTGCATTTGTCGCGAACCAACAATTTCTTTTTGGGCGGAGGCAAGGCCCTAGTCAATGCCTATTACCGCTGCCTCCAATCCCTTGGAATTGATGTGCGCTATGACAGCCCGGTCTGCGAGATCGAGATTGAGCGCGGACGTGTCAATGCTGTCTGGGTTCAATCAAGCCAGGGCCGGAAAGAGCGCATCGCTGCAAAAACGGTGGTGATCGCCTCAGGTGGCTTCGAATCAAACCGTGAATGGCTGCGCGAGGCATGGGGGCCTGCCGCTGATCAATTCCTGATTCGTGGCTGTCGGTTCAATATGGGAGTGCTGCTTAAGGATCTGATTGCAAAAGGTGCCCAGTCAATTGGCGATCCGACACAGGGCCATTGTGTGGCCATTGATGCCAGAGCCCCAGCCTACGATGGCGGGATTGTGACCCGCATCGACTGCGTGTCGCTGGGCATTGTGGTGAACAAACACGCCCAGCGTTTTTACGATGAAGGTGAAGACTTTTGGCCAAAGCGATATGCGATCTGGGGGCGATTGGTTGCACAACAGCCCGATCAGATTGCTTACTCAATCATTGATGCAAAAGCCCAGGGCCGGTTCATGCCGCCCGTATTCCCCGGACAAACCGCTCAAGATATTGGCACTCTCGCTACACAGCTTGGGCTAGACCCACAGGCGCTTATCGCCACTGTTGAGGCCTATAACCAGTCGGTGGTTCCCGGCCAGTTCGACCATGCCGTGCTGGATAATTGCCACACCGAAAACATTACGCCGGCCAAGACCCACTGGGCGCAACGCCTCGATACTCCGCCCTATACTGCCTACCCGCTGCGGCCAGGAATTACCTTTACCTATCTGGGTGTTCGGGTCAATGAACGGGCCCAGGCGCTCTTCGATGACTTCTCTCCGAATTTATTTGCAGCAGGAGAGATCATGGCGGGCAATGTCCTAGGCCAAGGCTATGTCGCCGGTGTGGGCATGACCATCGGCACCGTGTTCGGACGCATCGCTGGCGCACAAGCCGCTCAAACTGCTCTTCTCGCATGACAGCTACCATGACACAGACCATCGCCTTCACACCCCTTGCCACACCCGCCACCGATGAGGCCGCACGCGTGATGGGAATTTGCAACTCCTGTCGTTATTGCGAGGGATTTTGCGCAGTGTTTCCTGCCATGGAACGACGCCTGGCATTCACGCCAAGCTCAATTCACTTTCTGGCAAACCTTTGCCATAACTGCGGCGCCTGTTATCACTCCTGCCAATATGCACCGCCTCATGAATTTGCGCTCGAAGTTCCCAAGGCATTGGGTCGTGTTCGCCAAGAAACCTATGCCCAGTTTGCGACACCCCCCGCACTGGGCAGGCTGTATCAACATCAGGGCCTGGCATTGGTGCTCGCGAGCATTGCAGGCTTCATGATCATCATGATGGCTGCGCTTGTCGTAAACCAGGGCTCGCTCGATAAGCTGCTCTCTGCCGCCAGCACAAAAGACCTGTTTTACGAAATTACGCCACACAATGTCCTGGTCGGCTTGTTTCTTCCTGTCTTCGCATGGTCAGTCTTGACAATGGCGCGCAGCGGCCAGAAATACTGGCGCAGCCTATCGAACATGGCGGCAGAGCAGCCCCATTTTTCCGCAGAAGCAAGACAGACCTTTGCCGATGTGGCAACACTGCGCTATCTCGATGGGGGCGGCGACGGCTGCACCAGCGAAAGCGATCAGCCAACCAAACGTCGACGGATTTTTCATCAATTGATTTTCTGGGGTTTTATGCTGTGCTTTGCTGCAACCAGCCTTGCTACGGTCTATCACTACCTGCTCGACTGGCCTGCACCCTACCCCATGTTGAGCATGCCCAAACTTTTAGGCACTGTCGGGGGCGTCATGATGGTGATTGGCTGCACGGCGGCACTGGTTCAGCGGCCAAAGCGGCACAGCGCCTTGAAGGTTCCCGAACAGCACACCATGGATGTGGGCTTTGTAGTGGTGCTGCTCTTGATCGCCGCCAGCGGGTTAGTGTCGATGGTGTTGCGCACCACGGCTGCAATGCCCTTGCTGCACCTGTTTCATCTGGCAACGGTGTTGAGTTTCTTTTTACTAATGCCCTATAGCAAGTTTACGCATGGCCTCTACCGCGGCCTGGCCCTGTGGTGGCACAACCGAGAGCAACGCAACCCGTCTCGGCTAAAACTCTCCGATGGCTAGATCTTTGCCGATGCACAAGCGCTAAGCCAGCCCCGCTTGATCATGGCCTGGGCCAGCACCGAAGTAAGCAACAGCACTGCCAGAAGACGAAACAAATGAAACGCCGTCACCAGCGGAGCGCCTAAGCCCAGCACTTTTGCAGTCAGCGCCATCTCAGCAACGCCGCCGGGGGCGGTCGCAACGAGCGCAGACAGCACCGGAATGCCTGCGGCCGAGTTCAGGATCAGGGCAAAGACAAGCGATAACAACAGCATGATGATGGTCATCACCAAGGCGGCAAACAACACTCTCGGCGCCGAAGTGAAAAATTCTTTTGTCATGAACTGGCCGAGATTCCAGCCAATTAAAAGCGAGCCTGCATTGACTGCCGAATGAGGCAGTCGTGTCTCATTGCCCAACACCGCATAGGCCGCTGCCGTAAACAAGGGCACCAGAATCCATGGGCTGGGAAACCGGGTTTTTCGAATCAGCAGCGCAAGGCCAGTGCTCACCACCGCAATTCCAAGCAAGGCTTCCAGCCCGATCTCGCTTGTTTTCATGCTGGCCTTCAAGGCTGAGTCCACCGCGGCCTGGCCAAACAACAGGGCAACAAAGGGCACAACCGTGACGACAAGCATGACCCTCACAGCATGGCTCGTAGCCACGCTCGCGCCATCTGCGCCGCGTCTTTGGGCCTGAAGCGCCATATCGCTGGCTGCCCCAATGGCACAGGCATAGGTGGCGGTGAGCCCATCAACCCGGGCGAGCTTCTGAAAATATCGGGCGCAAAACACCGTAGTGAGCAATGATGCCGCTGCGCCAGCTGCCATCCAGCCCGCATAACCAATGAGCTGCGCAATCGCAGCCTGTGTGAAGTACAGCCCCAAGGCGATGCCAATCGTCATCTGACCTGCTTTTCTCCCAAAGGATGGCTGGCGACCGCCCCAGCCAAGAAAAGTGAGCAGTCCAACACCAAACATGGGGCCTAAAAGCCATGGCAGCGGCATGCCGATAAGCTGCGCCAGAGAGCCACAGGCCACCGCCCAAAGGGCCGTGGCCAGTAGACGAAAAAACTGAGCCATCAGAGATAAAGTGCGCGCCAGGGCCTAGGCAAGCAGTTATGTAATGACCCACCGGTTTTTGCACAGGTCAGGCTGCTTATTTCCATGATTGATAGGTTTGTGCCGGTGTTTTCATGCCCAAGGCTTGATGAGGCCGGCGTTGGTTGTAAAACCCAATCCAGTCACTGATGACTCGATTGGCATGCTGCAGGGTCTCAAACCGCTGACGATGAACACCGTCGTTTGAGCACATTCGACTGTAGGGGTGCGCTAGGTACCATCAAGCGAATTAGGGGGGTACCCCCGGGGTGGGGGTCGCCCCAGGCACTCAGTGTCACGCCGCAAAGAATTCGTAATCTCACTTGGCCTCACTGTCTAGAGCAAAACCACTTAGTAAGGAAAGTAGCAGGAGACGAATAAAGTTTATGAGGATCTCTCTGACAGCAAATCATTACTTTCAGCGGAAATTAGATAACCGAAGTAGCGGAGATTGATGTTTCAAAAAGACGAGGATACTCACCCCCACCGTCATCAGATGCACTCAAGATTACCAAGACTGTTCCGCTTTTAAAGTCAGCATAGATGGATTGACCAAGAGCACCTCCGAAGCGTAACCATGATCCATTATCGGTTGGGTGATGAAAAAAGAACTTATATCCACCTCCATATCCAGAGATGCGGCCTTTACGTAAATAGCCCTCTGTTGGTAGAAACGTTCGACACTGATCAAACCATGTCTGCTTGATGACTTGCTTGCCCAGAATATTACCCTGCTGAGCAACTAACAGTGCCAAACGACCCCAATCTCGAAGTGTTGCTAAGAAACTCGCTCCGACATCCTCTACTCCTTTTGAGTCTGTCAACCACACAGCATCTGATTCGGCCCCAATTGGCGCCCAGAGAACCTTCTCTGCAAATTCAGCGATCGACGTTTTAGTAGATGCTCGAATCGCCATGCTGACAAGGTGGGGATCGATCTCTGAATAGTTAAATGCTGTGCCGGGCCGATCTTTAAAACCATGCGCCCAGTTGATGACAACAGTATCTTGATCTGTGTCCTTCCCTCGATTTCGGGGATGACCGAGAAACGCAGGAAGTTCCCATCGATGATAACTGTTCCTCTCCCCACAAAGCCAGTGACAGATATCAGCGCCACTGGACATGTTTAGTGCCTGTCGGATGGTAACAATGCCTAATGCCTTGCCCTTAAGCCTGCTGTCGTACTTCTCGATAGGATCATCTAAATTCTCAAGAACGCCGTGTTCAAACGCTAAGCCGGTAATTAGACTCAACACGCTTTTTGCCATCGATTTGCTGTAAAAGCGCATTTCCTGAGTGCGTTCAAACTCATAGTTCTCATATGCAATCGTGTCTGAGCGGCCGACTAGAACAGCAGGCTTGCCGTATTTTTTTTGATAGTCCTGAAAGGTGGCAAACAAACCCCATTTCATCGGGATTGGTTTTGACTTGAGGACTGAGGGCCTTTCGGGGGCTTTTACTACCCTGTGGGGAAAGAGTTTTTCAATCCCTCCAGAAAAGTTGCCGATAATGTAGTCTGCGTAGCCCCAAGGGTTAGGAAATTGTCCCGGGGGGCCCCAACCCGTTGGAAATCCCTTTGATCGCCCATAGTCACTCGCTAGGGCGAAACTAGGCAGAAAAGCCGCCGCTCCTACACCACCGAGTTGTAACAATCTGCGCCGCCTATCTAACGAAAGAGGCTTGAAAGTTGATCGGCACTCAATACTCATCAAATTTCTCCCAATAGACTTGATTCGCCAACTCATACATCTTATTGATGACCGGGCCAGTGTAGAAAACAAGTTTTAGGCTCTTAAATTCAGATGCCCATCGAGGTAACTCTAGACTCCCGCCCTCGGAGAATCCCGCCACACCCACAATTGACATGTCAGGTAAGTCTGGGGTGCTACCTATGAAGATTTTTCTTTTCATCCCGAGTCTTTGCAGCGAAGGCCCCTGAGTGGCTTGCGTCGTCCGATGGTAAAGCGGGGTTGCAAGGCGGCAGGGCGCTTTGTCAATAGACTGGCACGGTCAGGAAAGGAGAAGGGACAGACCGCCCCACATCGTCTTAGGTTAACCGGCTCGACGTTTGAGCGCAATCGACCGTTTGGGTGCGCTAGGTACCATCAAGCGAATTAGGGGGGTACCCCCCTGGGTGGGGTCGGTCTGTCTGGGATTTTGATGCCCTCCACCGCCAAGATTTTGGTCAACGCTTGGTCAACCAAGCCTTCATTCTGGTCAGAAAAGAGGTGCTATTGAGAATTGATCGGCACTCGAGGAGGCACCTAACTATCTGATTTTTATTTAGGTATTTGGAGGCGGAACCCGGAATCGAACCGAGGTACACGGCTTTGCAGGCCGCTGCATAACCACTCTGCCATTCCGCCAGCAGACTTAAAAATGACAAAGGGAAGCGTGAACTT